>JADMIO011227100.1_pt1 | contig 95802 bp, 68 predicted proteins | sample 8958161 | NCBI WGS metagenome assembly JADMIO01 (sample SAMN16585339, study PRJNA669376) | soil metagenome | isolation source: Crop rotation soil | place: USA: Cullars Rotation, Alabama | collected 2011
GCCGCGACTTCAAGTCACGTGAATTCCAAGCTTCGGATCCCACTGTGCTGGAAAGATACAGCCCCGGTCGACGGTTGGCATTCAGGAAAACGCGAAGCCGCCAATCGTCATGCCCCCGTCGACGACCAGCATCTGACCAAAGACATAGCTGGCCTCGGCCGAGCACAGCCACACCGCCGCGGCGGCTACCTCGGTCGCCTCGCCGCCGCGCTTGGCTGGAATCGCGCCTCGGGCCAGCGTCGCAAAGGCGGGATTCTGAAGGCTGTTGGCCACGACCATCGGCGTCTCGGTCCATCCCGGCGCGAGCGCATTGATGCGAATGTTGTGCGCCGCACTCTCCATCGCAGCCACGCGGGTGAGGCCCAGGACGCCATGTTTCGAAGCGGCGTACGCGCACATACCGCCGGGCCCCGTGAGAGCGGCGACCGAGGCGGTGTTGCAAATGGCTCCGCCGCCGCCGCGCTTCATCAGCGGCACCTCGTGCTTCATGCCAAGGAAGACGCTCTTCAGATTGATCCGCAAGACTCTGTCGAAGTCGGTCGTTGGGTAGTCCTCGATCGCGTGGGCGCCACCCGTTACCCCGGCGTTGTTGAAGGCGACGTCCAGTCGGCCGGACTCGGCCTCGATCCTGGCAATCACGGCGGCGACTTCCCTCTCTTCCGACACGTCGGCGCGTGCGACGTGCGCCGTGCCGCCTGACTGCGCAATCAAGTCTTGGGTCTCGGCCAGGTTCCGATCGTGACGGCCCACGCAATACACGACGGCGCCGCGCTCCGCGAACGCCCGCGCCGCCTCGCGGCCGATACCGGACCCGGCGCCGGTCACGAGCACCACCCTCGCATCGAAGTCGTTGGGCATGAACGAGTCTCAGGAAGCTACGCGGCCTTTGGTTGTCGGCCACAAAGGCCGCGACACCGACTATCCGAACTTCACGAGGTTGATTGCGGCAAGGGGCCCGCCTGGGAACTGCTGGACCTGTCGGCCGGCCTCGAAGCCACCAAGATCGATGGCGGCAAATCCCAGCTGCTCGATCAGCTGCGCCACAGTCGCCTTTGCGTCCGTATCCGTGCCCGACATGAACATCACACGGTGCCCACCCGACTGGCGGGGATCACTCGCAAGGACAGCCGCGATCAGCGTGTTGAACGCTTTGACCACGCGGGCACCAGGTAGATGCTCGGCGACCACCTCACTTGACGGCCGACCGCCAAGGTCGAGCGGGGCGAAGCCATCGGGCCCGATCGACGCCGCATTCATCGCATCGATCACGATGCGGCCATTCCAGGCCGGCAGGTCTGATACGACATCCGTGTGAGCGGTCCACGGCACCGCGATGAACACGATGTCTGCCTTGGCCGCGTCCTGACGCGTGGTGGCTGTAATGCCTGGGCCGAGTTCTCGCACCAGGGACGAGAGCGACTCTGGGCCCCGACTGTTGCTGATGGACGCCTCGAGGCCAGCGCTCGAGAGCCGCCTCGCCACGGCCTGCCCGATGTGCCCCGCGCCGATGATTCCGATCGTCATGGTCTTCCTCTCCAGACCTTAGGGCTCGACGAGCGCAGCCTACGCGCCCACTTTGGCCGTCTGCGCACTGTTCAGGAGCTGCTGTTCCCACTGAAAGCTGGTCCCGACGTTGCCCGAGTGGTCGATGAGAATCTGCGCCAGCGCCGGCACCGTGTTGGTCCGCGCCCAGTCGCGTTGGAGCTCAGCTCCGAATACGCCCCAGGTGATCGGCATCACGCCTGCTTGCACCATGCGCTGAACCGCCATCTCGTGCGCCTCGATACTCACACCACCCGAGGCGTCGGTCACGGCGTAGACCTCATAGCCTTCTCCGGCCGCCTGGATCGCCGGCATCGCCAGGCAGATCTCGGTCCACAGGGCGGCGATCACAATCTTCCGTCTGCCGGTCTTCTTCACCCAGTCGACCACCTGCGGATCTTCCCAGGCGTTGATCCATGTGCGGTCGAGCGGCTTCTGATCGGGAAAGACGTCTTGCAGCGGTTTCATCAGGAAGCCGCCACGGTCCTCGACCACGGTCGAGAACAGCGTGGGCACGCCGAATGCCTTTGCGGCTTTCGCGAGCCCCACCACGTTGTTGATGATCGTCTGCGAGTCGTGACTGCGCAGGCCCGCGAACTGAAACGGCTGATGGTCGATCAGAATCAACGCACAGTTGTCTGGTGTGAGGAGTGCATCAAGACCGGCCTTCGGATTCCGCGACTCATCGCGGTTCGTTCCTGGCATGGCTGGCATCCTTTCGTATGGCCAAGGAACAGCGTCTGATGCGCGGTCGCCTTGGTTCCGAGAGTTGAGAGACGCGACCCACGCTGTAGTGGGTCCGCGATGTCGACCGTTGCAGCGTACCCGGTGGGTGGCGCGGGTTTCTATTGGGCAGAGGAGGCAGTGCGGGCTTATCCGAAGGGAGAGAGCACGTCTACTACTTTTGAGGGAGATCGCTCGGTCGGACGGCTGATACGATGACGGTTGCTGCGAAGGCGACGGTGCCACGACATCCGTTCACGCTGATCGGCGTGCTCCTCGCGGTCTTGTGCCCAGCCCCACATGCGATCGCGCAGGGAAGTACAAAGACGGTGCTCGTGCTCTACGACGGCGGACGCGAGTTCTCCAGTATTCAGCTGATGGATCGGGGCATCGACGCCACACTCCGGGAGGCGTTGGGGGATCGGGTCACGATCTTCCGAGAGTACATGGACCTGACGCGTATCAGTGCCCCCAACTACGGAGGTCTGCTGAGGGGGTTCTATCGCTCGAAGTACGCCAGCAACACGCCAGACGTCATCATCGCTGTTCGCGGTCGACCGTTGGAGTTTCTGTTGGTGGAGGGCGATCGGATGTTCCCAGATACGCCCATCGTGTCAGCGGGCATGGCTCGCCAACAGCTGCGTGCCTATGCCCCGCCGCCTGACGTGACGGGGACGACGTTGAACGTCGAGTACTGGCCCACGCTCATGTTGGCCCGGACGCTTCAGCCGGAGATCGATCACGTGGCGGTGGTGACCGGGGCGTCAGCGAATGATCGCGCGCTCGAGGCGCTGGTGCGGGATGAGCTCACGCGGCACCGGGGCGGACTCGCGGTCACCTACCTATCAGGCCTCTCGGTTGAAGACACCGTGCAGCGGGTGAGCCGTTTGCCGTCGAGAACGGTCCTGTTGTTCGTGAGTTTCGCGCAGGACAGTCAGGGACGCTCCTTTCTGCCCACCGATGCGGTTCGCCTGATCGCGCGCGCGGCAAATGTGCCGACCTACGTGAACTCGGAAGATGTGTCGGACGCTGGCGCCGTGGGGGGAAGCCTCATGAGCTTTACCGCACTCGGGAAAGACGCGGCAAACGAAGCGTTACGGATCCTGAACGGCGGCCGCGCGAGCGCGATGCCGTTCACCGAATCCTCGGCTCGCGCAATCACCGTGGACGCACGCGAAATGGAACGGTGGTCGATACCGATCACGCATGTCCCTGCCGGCAGCATCGTTCTCAATCGGACACCGACGGTCTGGGAGGCCTACCGATGGCGGATCGTCGCCGGGATGATCCTCCTGGGGTTGCAGAGCGCCCTGATCACGACCCTGCTCGTCCAGCGCAGGCGTCGACACATAGCGGAGGCCGATCTTCGGGCGAGCGAGGCGCGCAGGCACACGGCGGTCTTGGACGAACGGAACCGCATGGCGCGAGACATGCACGACACACTCGCCCAGGGGTTTACCGGAGTGATCGTGCAACTGCAAGCGGCGGCACAAGCGCGTGCGCACGGTTCGGTGGCCGACATGGAGGCACATATCGCGCGCGCGAGCGAGCTGGCCCGGCAAAGCCTCGGTGAGGCGCGGCGGTCCATTCGCGCGCTTCGGCCCGAGGCGCTAGAGACCGGCAACCTCTGCGCAGCACTGGAAGGCCTGCTGAAGCAGGTGACGGCCAACACGACCCTTCGCGCCACGTTCACCACACACGGTCAACCGCGAGCGGCGGCGCGCGTCATGGAAGAGAACCTGTTGCGGATTCAACAAGAGATGCTCACCAACACGCTGAAACACTCTGGTGCGACGGTGTTGAGCGCGACGCTGTCGTTCGATGTGGACGGTCTTCGCTTGGACGTGCAAGATGACGGCGAAGGATTCGACCCCAGGACGCGACATGATGGCCTGGGGTTGCTCGGCATTCGCGAGCGGGTGCATCAGCTCGGTGGACAGCTGACCATCGACTCGCATCTCGGTGGGGGAACCAGGATGTCAGTCCTGCTGCCCTACGATCAACCGCCGTCGAGCCTTGAATCGATGGGTCGCTGACGGAGGGCCCGATGACCAGAGATTCTCAGAATAGCGGCGCGACGGCCGACGCGGCATCGAGCGTCCGGCGGTCAGAGATCCGCGTCCTCATCGCGGACGATCACACGGTGGTCCGTGACGGCTTGGTGGCAATGCTCGGCAAGTGGACGGATGTGACGGTTGTCGCGCAGGCGGAGAATGGACGTGAGGCCGTCGAGCGATGGCGGCACCATCGCCCCGATGTCACGCTTCTGGACCTGCGCATGCCGATCCTCGACGGCGCTGACGCCATCAACCAGATCCGCGCCATCGATCCGGCGGCGCGGATCATCCTCCTGACCACGTTCGACGGTGAGGAAGATATCTATCGAGGCTTGAGCGCCGGGGCGAAGGCCTATCTGCTGAAGGATGCACCCAGAGACGAAATCCTGAACTGCATCCGAGAAGTACACGGCGGAGCCACCGTGGTGCCAGCCGGGGTGGCGGCCAAGCTCGCAGGTCGGGTCAGTGGAGCCGAGCTTACGGAGCGCGAGCTCGTGGTGCTCCGGGCATTAGCGACCGGACAAAGCAACAAAGAGATTGCCCGCGCGCTATTCATCAGTGAAGCCACCGTGAAGGCCCACCTGAAGAACATCTTCGCCAAACTCGATGTCCTGAGCCGCACGGAGGCTATCGCAGCGGCAGCCCGCCGGGGAATTGTTCGAATGTAAGGGGGCGATTGACGCGAGCGTAACGCGTGGCGCTATCGCTGGCCGTCCGGCGCGCGCGCACCCCTCACGGTTCCTCGCTCCCGACCAACACTACTCTGCTTCTGCGAAGGCAGTACCGAACATCGGCAGGCCGCTCTGCGACTCAGACTCTGTGGCTTCGTCCTGCAGTACATCCCAATGCTCCGCCAGGAGACCGTCTTCCATTCGCACGATATCTGCGGCAATCCATGCGCGAGGGCGGCCGTGTCCGCTGAAGCGTCCGTGTAGCATGACCCAGTTGCCGTCCACCACGATTCGCGCATTCTCGTAACGCAACGTACTCGGAGCGTTGCGCACGAGAGTGAACAGCCCATCTCGCCCTGGAGGTATGTGAGCGCTGTGCTGGACATAGTTCTCTGACCAGAACCGCGCGGCCCTCGCGTAGTCACGCTGGTTGAACAGAAGATCGAACGCCTCCAATACGAACGCTTTGGTTTCTTCGGCGGCCTTCATGTCCTTGGCCTCCTCCTGATGTGTCCGGGAATGTGCGATTCATCCGTCCAGGCGAACGCTTTGAAAGTGGGCGAGCCGTAGACAAGCGCCATCAGCTACATACACAGCGAGAAGTCGAGCGTGCGAACGTGTGTCCTTACCGGCCCTAGAAGTCACCGTCCAAGCCGTGGCCGTCAGTAGCGCCGTGGGTCCGTAGACTCGAACCGTCACGTCGTCAAGCTCAACGGACTTGAACATCAACCCGCCGTCGCGGAGGTCATGCAGCACTTCATGCTTCGACAATGAGGAGCCGTCAGGACGCACAAGCATGTAGTCGTCGGCGTAGATGCTCGACAGCGCTTCCAGGTCCCGCGACAGCAGCGCCCCGTTGAACCTCTGCATGTGCGTACGAATCACGTCATCTGCCGTCATTGCCGGCCGTTACCACGGCGACGATGTGCCGGAGACGTTGGTGCGATGACGCTCACTCGCACGCTTCCTCAACTCACTCGGGTGTTGTGAACATGGCGTGGCCGCTCGCCGTGTCAGCCGCCCCGACTTCCTCCTGCATCACGTCCCAGTGTTCGACCACTTTGCCACCCTTGACGCGGAAGATGTCGACCGCGACCATCGGCTTGGGTCCCCAGCCGGTATACCGGCCATGAACCATGACCAGATTGCCCTCCGCGACGGCCATGCCCGGTTCATAGCTGAGTGCAGTCAGCGTCGGAATCATCTTCGCAATGGCCAACGGGCCATCCGGGATGACGGGGTTGTGCTGCGTGTAGCTCGCGGCGACATATTGTTCGACGACCGTCGGATCGCGGTCGATGAAGGCTCTCTTGAGTACTTCGAGCACAATGTCTTTGTTGGATCTGTTCATAGTGCCTCAGCGACGACGAGGGCGATTTGCTTGTTGCGGTCGAGCGCTCCGGCGTTGGTCAGCACCTGAACGCGGACGTAGTTGGCGTCGCCGTCCACGTTGGAGATTGCGGCCGACGGCATCTCGTGGACGAAGGCGGCGGTGTTCTTCCGGAACATGGGAATGTCCGGAACCTGCTCGACCGATTTCACGAGGGCGGCGGCATCGCTTGCGAGTTTCTTGACGTCAGAAAACGTCCCGGCGGCTGCGTAAATATCGATCATCGGCATGACAGACGATGCCTTTGAATGAGCGTCAGTAGACCGCCGAGTCGTTGGCGACCGATAGGAACGCGCCTGCCTGCCGCGCGAACGACTCGTGATACTGGAACAGCGACCCGTGACCGGCGTCCGGGTACGTCAGCAGGACGGCGTTGGGCAGGTTCTCGACGAGGCGATAGGAGTTGACGATCGGGATCATCTCGTCCTGCACGCCGTTCACGACGAGCGTCGGATGTCGGATGGTTCGCAGTTCCGCGAAACGCTGGCCGATGACGCGCTCCCAGTCACGGAACGCCGCCATCTGCGCATTGGCGACCGCAGGTCCCGAGATCCCGTCGAGGTCGTCCTTCCGCTCGGCCAATCGTTCGACGAACGACGCTCCAGCCGCCTGGCCGCTGGGAGTCAGCGTGAAGAAGATCTTCTGGAGGACCCCGTAGCCCTTGTTCGATGGATCCTGGAGATGTGTCGCGAGCCTCGGCTTTTCGAGGTGCATGATGTCTTCGCCGCCCCGAGGGGCGGTGCCGACCAGGATCAACCGCCGACAGATCGCTGGGCGGTTGAGCACCATCTGCTGGGCGACCATTCCGCCCAGTGAGAATCCGAGTACGTCGCACGTCTCTAGACCGAGACCATCGAGGAACGCTGCGGCATGCTTGGCCATGCCGTCGATGGTCGTCGGCACTGAGCCCGACGAGCGTCCGATGCCGGCGTTGTCGAAGAGAATGAGCTCTCGCTCGTCGGCGAGGGCATCGGTGAGCGCAGAATCCCAGTTGTCGAGTGTGCCAGTGAAGTGTTGGAGGAGAAGTAGCGGGAGCCCGGAGCCGCTGCCGAACCGACGGTAGGCGTAGCGTTCGCCCTTCACCTCGAGAAACTGTGTGCGTGCTCTGCTAGAGACGTGCGTTGAGGGCATGCTCGACCTACGGCTTTGCTGCGTGAGCAGAACTCCACAGCGCCCATCCGGGATTGACCCGGTTTGGATACAGTTTCAGCATCTGCTCGTACAGCTGTTGCCCGCTCGACATCGTCGTCACGAGCCGGTCGAAGTCTCGAATGTACTGCCGCGTCTCTTCAATAATCTCCGGCCTGTCGTCGTTCTCGGACCGCTTATGTGACGCGACAACGGCGCGTGGGTGAAGTGCCTCGATTTTGTCGAGCGCGGCAAGCCACTCCTGCCGCTTCGCCCCATCCGACTCGACGAGATAGAGGTGAACGTCGTTGTACGCCGCGTCACCGGCAACCACGAGTCCGAGCGAAGGGACATGCAAGCACGTGGTGTGATCCGTGTCGGTATGACCGAGTTCAACAGCGACAAGATCGTGCCCTTCAAGATCGATCACGTTTCCGCTGAGCTCCTCTGCCATCACCAGTTTCTCGGGAATCTGACCCGGGAATCCGGCCGCCCACGCGGCGAGACCCTGTGGCGACGCATTCCCTTGCATCACTTTGATCGTGTTCGGTGTCGCCACGACTCTGGCGTGTGGAAATCGCCCGAGGACGGTACCAACCCCGAACCAGTGATCGCCGTGACCATGTGTGATGTAGATGGTCGTCAGATTCCTGTGCTTGGACGCGACCCAATCTGCCAGGGCGGTGGCCTGCTTGACGGTCATGAACGCATCCACGAGGACGGCGTCACGCGTGCCGTAGATGAGCGTGGACGCCATCGCCTGGAAAAACGTCTCGTGCAATCCTTCCGGCCTTTGCGCTTGAGCGATCGGTATGCCCGGCGTCACGAACACTTCCCATTTCAGAGGCTCCGACTGCGAGCGTGTCGGTTCGGCCTTGACCACCTTGCTCATAGGACCTAACGCTAGACAACTCGCGTATCGGGCTCAAGGACGAATATGCCGCGAATCCGGCCTTCGCATCAGACGCACTCCCGCCGGAATACAATCCAACCATGCATCGGGTGGGCTTTCTGCTCGTCGGCGATTTTCAGATCATGAGCTGCGCGGCCGTGGCGGCATTCGACGTTGCCAACATCTTCGCTGGGAGACGGTTTTACGGGGTTCGAACCATCTCGGAGCGGGGCGGCCTCGCGCGCAGTTCCGTTGGCGTTGCGATTGAAACAGCGCGACTATCAGGATCGTACGACACCTTGCTGGTCGCCGGCCCAACGGCAATCGCGCCCTCGAGTCAACGGGTCCTCACCTACCTCCGCCGCGAAGCCACGAAATCGCGTCGGGTCGCGTCAATCTGCACAGGGGCATTCGTTCTGGCGGAAGCAGGAATCCTGGACGGCCGCCGAGCCACAACACACTGGCTCTACACAAGAGAGTTGCAGGACCGATATCCGAACGTGCGCGTGGTGGCGGACCGCATTTTTACGCACGATGGACGAGTCTGGACATCGGCCGGGATGACGGCGGGAATAGACCTCGCGCTTGCGTTGGTTGAGTCCGACCTTGGTGTCGATATCGCGAGGCAGGTGGCGAAGGGGTTGGTCATGTATCTCCGACGCGGCGGAGCGGAGGGGCAGGAATCAGCACTGCTGTCCATGGCCGCGCAATCCGATCGAATCCAGACAGCCCTCTCCTATGCGCGACAGAATCTTCGTTCCGAACTCTCTGTGGAGGAGCTCGCTGCAGCCGCGCACCTGAGCGTTCGTCAGTTCTCGCGCGCGTTCCGACAGGAGACGGGTCAGTCTCCCGCCAAGGCTGTGGAGGCGCTGCGTGCAGAAGTCGCTCGCGTGATGCTCGAAGGAGGCTCACACTCTGCAGAGGAGTTGGCGAACGCGACCGGCTTCGGCAACCGGGAGCGGATGCGTCGTGCATTTGTTCGCGTGTTCGGACGGCCGCCACAAGAGCTCCGACGCGACGGTCGCGACGACCTGCGCGGGCCGCACGTCGTCCGCCAACGATCGAGGCGAGAACCTCCTCGCGGCGTCCGGATGCTGCGCGGCTCTAGCCGGGGTCATTGAGCGCGGCGGCGCGAAGCCACAACAGCGACGCGGCGCGCAGGCGCACGGCCAAGAGTTGCTCGACGCCTCTTGGCCGGCGGTGCACGATCAATCGCTTTGCGATTGACCATCACGCCTTCAGCGCAGGACGGCTCTGCAGCCAGCACTCGCACCACCGCAGCTCCGACCTGCCCCGTGCCACCGATGATCAAGACGCGAAATGCCATTTGGGAGGCTAGCCGCGCGGAGGGCGGGTGGCTGTCGCACTTTGCGAACCGCTTGGGGATGAGGGCTGTTTCTCCGCCCACGTGAGGAGCTTGTCGAGTGCCGGGCACAGGGACTGCCCCCACTCTGTCAGGTGGTACTCGACCTTCGGCGGCACCTGTGCGTGGACGATGCGCGCGACGATGCCGTCGCGCTCGAGCTGCCGAAGCTGCTGGATCAGCATCTTCTGGGAGACGGCCGGAATCGCGCGCCCGAGATCCGAGAAGCGCAGCTTCCTCCCGCCGAAGAGATGGAACAGGATCACGAGTTTCCAGCGACCTTCCAGCATCCGGATCGCGTGCTCGATCCCGACGGCCGCCGATGCGGGCGTATGTTGATGCTTACTCACGGGTGAGTAGCCTACTTTATCGTGCGTTCTTGCGATTTCGTCGTGTTCTCCCTACAGTGATTTTCATGACGCCAAAAACTGGGGAACCCATCGATCTGCCCGCACCGGTTGCAGCCTACTTCGCCGCGGATACGACCGGCGCCGAGGCCGTCGCCCAGTGCTTTGCTGACGACGCGGTTGTCATCGACGAACGACGGGAGCACCGGGGTCGCACGGCGATCGCGCAATGGAAGGCCGAGACGTCTGCGAAGTTCCGCTACACCGTCGAGCGGCTCGGCGTCCACGTCTCCGAGGACCAGACCACGGTGACCGGCCGAGTCACTGGGGAGTTCCCTGGCAGCCCTGTGGAGCTCCAATACCGATTCACCCTCGAAGGCGACAAGATTGCTCGGCTCGAGATCGCGCCGTGAGTGTCGATCTCGAACTGATCGGTCGCCGCGCGCTCGTGACCGCCGGCACCAGGGGCATCGGCGCGGCCGTCGTCGAGGTGCTGCGCAACGCTGGTGCGACAGTCGTCGCGACAGCACGCGCGATTCCCGTTGACGCACCCAGTGGCGTGCACTACATCGCCGCGGACATCACGACGGCTGCGGGCTGCACGACCGTTGCGCAGGGTGTCCTCGACCGCCTCGGCGGGATCGACATCCTGGTGAACGTCCTCGGCGGGTCGAACGCCCCGGCCGGCGGTTTCGCCGCGCTCGACGACGAGGCGTGGGCGAAGGAGCTGGATTTGAATCTGATGCCCGCCGTCCGCCTCGATCGCGCCCTGCTGCCATCGATGCTCGCGCAACGCGCCGGCGTCATCGTGCACGTGACCTCGATCCAGCACGAACTCCCGCTCCCGGAATCCACTACGGCGTATGCCGCCGCGAAGGCGGCGCTGTCCACCTACAGCAAGGCGCTCTCGAAGGAAGTGAGTCCCAAGGGCGTTCGGGTGGTTCGCGTCTCGCCGGGCTGGGTCGAAACGGAGGCGGCGATCGCGTTGGCCGAGCGGCTGGCGAAGGAGGCGGGCACCGACTACGAGGGCGGCAAGCAGATCATCATGCGGTCGCTCGGGGGCATTCCGCTTGGACGCCCTGCCCTGCCGCGGGAGATCGCAGATCTCATCGCGTTCGTGGCCTCTCCGCGCGCGGGTTCCATCACGGGCACCGAATACGTGATCGACGGCGGAACGGTCCCAACTGCCTGACGATCTAGAGGAGCAAGAGGTCGGGGGTTGCTCTCTAGAGTCGGCCTTCGCTCTGGAGCCGACGTTGAATCTCCTGCAGCCGCTGTTCGCCAGCCCGGAGACTCGCGGGATTGGTATGAACCGAGTAACTGCCGAGGACCAAGTCGTGGGGATGTGGCAACGCCGAGCCGATCATGAACTCCGTGTCGGCTTCCGCTGCGAGATCAATGCCAGCGTTCGAAGACTCGAGGATGGCGAGTTCACCGGCTTCGACGCTTTCGGGGATTCGAACGCGCCCGCTGCTCAATGAAAGCCAGCCGACCGTATGGTTGACGGCGGGTTCGTACCTCCAGGATTCGCCGGCTCGCAAGCACACCGCCAGGTAATTCAGAGAAGCCCCGGCATAGAGCGGGCTCTCCGCTGCGCCATGGGCGCCGACCAGCACCCGTGCAGGACCGTCGCGCGCCACTGCATCAGGCGACAGGTAGACGTTCTCGACAGTTCCAAGCTCCTGCTCGGCCGGTAATGCGAGCCAAAGCTGAAAGCCTCGCGCTCGGACGGACTCTCCTGGACCACCGGCGTGCCAGGCGCCATGTGCGGCTTTGAACCATTCCACGCCGCCGGCCGGCACGACGCCCGTCTCTCCGTTCGAATCTTCGTATCGAATCGTTCCTTCAAAGATGTACGTCACGGTGGCGATTCCCGAGTGTGGATGCAACTTGGTTCCGCCGGCCGCGCCCTGCAGGTCGAAGTGATCCAGGAACACGAACGGCTTCAATAGTTGGCCGAGATCGCTGGGGCTCATCAGGCGCGTGATTGGGCCGTGGTGGCTCCCCCGCGTACGCCGGACGATCTTTCTCGCCATGATGCTGCCTTACCCTTTTTTCGTAGCGGTAATGCCGTGCGGCGTCTGACTTTCTGGTGCGCGCTGCAGAGCGGCGAACTCGTCGTAGTACGGAACGGCGACTTTTCGCCACTCATTGGCCACGGGCAACTTCCAATCGAGAAACCACTCGGCGATCATCCCGACGGTAGTGTTCGGGATGGCTCCCGCGTGAGCAAGTCTGAGCACGGCGGTGTCGTGCTGTTGTTTGGAGGTGTCACCGACCGCGTCTTCAATAAACGTGACTTCATAACCGTCAGACAAGGCGCTGATCACCGGATACGTCAGGCACGCCGACGTCGAGATGCCGCACATCACCAATCGCTCGCGACCAGTGGCTTTCACCGCCGCGACAAACTCTGCATCGCCCCAGGCGTTCATCGACGACCGATCGATGTCCTGCACGTGCGGCAGCACCGCTCGAAGGGACGCGAGGGTCGGGCCGTTCACGCCCATCTCGACACCCACCGTGCTCAGGATCACCGGAATCTTGAACGCGACCGCCATCTTCGCCAAGGTCCGGATGTTGAGCTCAATGAGTCTTCGATCCTGCGCGAAGATGAGGTCCATCACGTGGTCCTGATAGTCGATGAACATCAGAACGCATTCCGATGCATCCCACACTCGCAGTGATTTGCCTTCTGGCATCAGCGCCTCCCACTTGACTCTAACCTCCGTGAAAGCGTCGTGGGCAAGGCGCCGGCCGTTCGTGCGTGATTTATGATGGGATGTCGGAATTCTGGTGACGTACCAGTGGCCGTAGTTGAACCACTCTCCGCCTCTCGTTTCGCGACTGTGCTGCCGACGGCGCCTCTGGCTTCGGCGGAGTGGAATCCGTTTGCCGTCCACGTCGTCGAAGCGCCGTCGTACTTTGCTGGCACCTTCTCAGACCACGTGTTGACGCTCGAGGAATTCGGTGCGTTTCGGGCGCGTCAAGCGATCGACGGCCGATGGTCCGAAGGGTGGTGCCAGCCCGGAAGCGTGGGGCTTGTGCCGGCACACCGCACCACGACGTGGGAGACGACAGGTCATCGAGGACCATCGCGGGCCATTTCACTGTTTATTCCTGATGCATTCCTTTCGCGAGTGATGACGCAGGACTGGGATGTTGAGCCGCGAAGGGTCGAGATTACGTGGAAATTCCTGGAGCGCGATCCCGTGGCAGAAGGCGTGCTCAGAAGCCTCGCGCTCGAAGCGCAGAATGGGTCGCCGTCAGGTCGACTCTACGCGGACAGCGCCTGCGAATTCCTCGCCCATCATGTGATCCGGACGTATTCGGCGCTGGAGGGGAATCCGTCCCGCACTCGCGGTGGGCTCACGGGGCGTCGCCTGAGGTTCGTGACGGACTACATTCACGACAACCTCGCCCACCCGATCACCCTGCGTCAATTGGCGGAACTCGCCGGTGTGAGTCCTCGGCACTTCGAGCGCGCATTCCGACGAGCGGTCGGTGTACCTCCTCACGCGTACCTTACTGAGCGGCGTGTAGCGATGGCGCGCCGGCTCCTGCTCGCTGAGCCCACATTGACCGTCGAAGCTATCGCTGGACGCATGGGGTTTAGCAGCTCGAGTCACCTCGCATCCGCATTCCGCCGCCAGACAGGCCTTTCACCGAACGCGTTTCGCGCAATGTACTCGCGCTGATTCGCTCGAATCGATCCGCCGCTTCCTTTGACGTCCTGAATCAGGGCCCGGACCATGCCATGGAAGCCCGCCTTGATGGCGCCGCTCTCAGCGAACTCCTTGGCAATCGCCAGTCCGATCCCTTGCGTGCCACCGGTAACGACGGCGACCTTTCCCTCAAGAGAATGATTGCTCATCGATTCCTTTCATGCCCTCATCCAAAGGACGTTCAACCCTGGATAGTGGGTCGGACGACGATGTCGCCGACATCGACATCGTCCGGCTGTTCAATCGCGAATGCCATCGCGCGAGCGATCGCCTCGGGCTTCAGCGCGATCTCGTCCATCCGCTTCTGAATTCCCGCCCTCACTCCCGGGTCAGTCATCGATTCGGCGAAGTTGGTTCCGACGAATCCCGGCGAGATACCGGTCACCCGGTACTTGCCATCAGACTCGAGCCTCAGACCCTCACTCAAGGTGCGTACGGCATTCTTGGTGGCGGCATAGACCGCCATCGTCGGGCTGATCTGGATGCCGGCGGTCGAGATGGTATTGACGAAGTGGCCAAAACCCTGCCGAAGAAAAATAGGGAGCGCGGCTGCGATGCCGTACAGCAGACCCTTGACGTTGATATCAACCATCGCTTCCCAGTCTTCGACGCGTAGCTGGTCGAGCTTCGAGATCGGGCCGATGCCGGCGTTGTTGATCAAGACGTCGAGCTTGCCATGCCGATCGCTGGCCAAGGCGGTGAGTGCGGCGACGTCCTCTCGCTTCGCCACGTCGGTGCGTCGGTGACTCGCGACCCCCCCGGCACTCTCAATCTCGCGCACCACGGCTTCCAGCTCGTCGATCCGTCGCGCTCCAAGCACGACGGTTGCGCCTCGTCCGGCCAGCAGAAGGGCCGCCGCTCGGCCGATGCCGCTGCTCGCGCCAGTAATCGCGATCACTTTCCCGTCGATGCCCGCCATGTTGCAGCCTCACCTTTCCTTGATGATGCCGACCTCTCGAGTGTTCCTGTTGCCGACCCCTGCTTATGGGATCCGAGTCCCACAATCGAAGTCGCTCCGGCAAGAAACCAGAATGCGATCACCGCATCAAAAATCGTGCAGCCAAACGACGACGTCGGCATGAAGGGCCAGATCGGGTTGCCCCAGAGGTGGTGAACGATGTCCCAGCCGGAGTGCATCAGCCACGCCACGCCGATGAATCGGTAGGAGCGAAGACCGAGGTAGACGATCGGCGTCACTATCGCCGGATAGAGAAGCTCCCACGGACCAAACCCGCCGCTCAGATACACACCGCTGGCGCCAGCCACGAGGATCGCGTTCAAGGTGTGGCGGCCTGGCTCCTTCACCAGCGACATGACGACGACAAACACGACGGCTCCGATGACTGGGCCGACGTAGTCCATGGCGAGAAGCGGGGGCGGACTGGGCATGGGTGTGCTGCCTTCTCGTGGCATCCTACGAGTTATGGCAGACTGAGCCCAGTGGCTCACAAGACAATGGTCGTTGGATTTCAGCCAAGCCGGAATGGGGCCCGAACGCCACCGCACCTGGTCGCGGTGGTGGCCTTCGACGGCGTCGTCCTGGGTGACGTCTCGACTCCATGCGAGATATTCGGACGGGCTCGGGGTCGCGATGGGCAGCCGTTCTACGACGTTCGGATTTGCAGCCTCGCGCCTGAGGTGAAATCCGAGCACGTCACGCTACGAGTGCCGTGGCGACTCTCGTGGTTGAGCCGGGCCGCCACCGTGATCGTGCCGGGCATGGCCGACCTTGACCAATCCATTCCTGAAGCCCTGCTCCGCGCGATTCGCCGAGCGGTCGATCGGCGAGCGCGTGTCGCGTCCATTTGTAGCGGCGCGTTTGTTCTGGCCGCCACCGGGGCGCTCGAGGGCCTGCGGGCCACGACTCACTGGCGCGGCGCAGCGGAGCTGGCGCGCCGATACCCGACCATCGACGTCGATGCGGACGTGCTGTATGTGGATAACGGCCAGCTGCTGACGTCTGCCGGCGCCGCCGCGGGTTTCGATCTGTGTCTTCACCTCGTGCGACGCGATCTCGGCGCCGAGGCGGCCGCTGAGGTCGCGCGGGCCGCGGTGATGCCGCTCGAGCGTGCCGGCGGGCAGGCGCAGTTCATCGTTCACGAAACGCCGGTGAGCGATCACGCGTCAATTGGCCAGCTCCTCACGTGGATGGAACGGAATCTCCGCAAGGAGCTCTCGCTGCCGGTCATCGCACGCCAGGCCGCCATGAGCACGAGAACGTTGAGCCGTCACTTCCGCGCTCAGATTGGTACGACTCCTGCCGATTGGATCGCCCGCGCGCGCATCCGCCGTGCGCAGCGCTTGCTCGAAACAACCGAGCTGACCGTGGAAAGGCTCGCCGCAGAAGCAGGGTTCCGGTCCGCGGCAGTGATGCGAGAGCGTTTCGGCCAGATTGTCGGAACCACCCCGCTTGCGTATCGGCGAGCGTTTTACCGTGGAAAGGAACCGCACTCGGCCTGAGACGCGGTGAATCGTGCCGCCGGTCTTGACGTTGGGAGATCGCTCGAGGAACACTGAGGTGTAACCGTCGTCGACGCGCAGCACTGCTGATTCGGCGGCTGCGCACTAATGGAGCCCGCCGATGCGTCGGTGCGTTCGGTGAATCGGCTCCTTAGAACGTCACGCCCAGCTGTAGCTGATACGCGCGAGGTGTCACAAAGTGCGTCCCGCTGAATGTTGACAGGAAGTTGTAGAGTGCGTCCTTGTTGGTCAGGTTAATCACGCTGAAACGGACGCGAAGCTTGGTCCTGTCGGTGTGCAACAGATTGTCGGCGCCTATGCCGAGATCGAAGAGATGCCGTGGCGCCACTCGTGGGGGATTCGCCACATCGTCAGCCGTTCCTTCAGCAGGAATGCGCAATCGCGTCGCCCCGTAGTTCGATGCCGTGCAATTGGCGCTGGTGAGCGCCGCGTCGCGCGTGGCGAACTGATCGCCGCAGAAGAATCCGATCGCTGTCTGCTGGTTCGCCGTCAACGCCAGTGCATCGTCGAGACTGCCCACGGCACCGGCGACGAGCCCGGAATCGTACCGCCATGACAGTGCCGCCCAGGCGCCAGTCCGCTTCTCGAAGACGTATTGCAGATTCGTCGTCGCGTTGAACTTCTGATCGTGGTCGATCCGAAACTCGCCTTCAGGTTGCTCGAGCAGAATGCCGCCGACACCAGGCGGCGAGTAGATCGCGTTCGTGTGCGCCATGACGACGAACGCGCTGAAGCCGTTATGCTCGACGAGGTTCAGGCGGCCCGTGAACCCGTCAATCCGCGAATGATCCCAGGCGACAGGGAACGCAATCGGCGTGTTGAACAGGACCCCGAAGTCGTAGCCGTTGTCGGTGCGCTTGTTGAAGTAGCCGAAGTCCGCGACAAGCCATTTACCCACGCCCTGCTGGATGCCAACCTCCACCTGATTTCGACGACCTGGCGGAACGGGCTGGCTCTCGCCGAACAGTCCGTTCAACCCGACGCCGGCACCGAGTAGCAAGTTCTCGTTGTACGGCGTCTCCATTGTCCGACCATATGAGGCGCGCAGCACGGTCCCAGTCCTTGTTACGGCGTACGAGACGCCGAGTCGGGGCTGGAACGAGGTCGCGCTCGTCAGGCCGTCGTAGTGATCGAACCGCAGGCCGAGATTCACCGTCGCGTTACCGGCTTTGATGTCGTCCTGGACGTAAGCGGCTTGCTGTTTGATCGTGAACGACTGGTCGTAGGCTAGCGGTGAGCCACCGTTGGTCAAGTCGAACGGGGCGAGGTCCTGGTTGAAATTCCCGTCCTCGTCCGCGAATGCGCTGTCGGCAGGGTCGGTGATCCCCAATGTGAACTGCTCGTGCAGGCGGGTTGCGCCAAATGAGCCTCCGAACTTCACGTTGTGGGCGCCGAGCGTCATGGACAGGTCGGCTTTTACGCCCATGTTCGTCAACAGTCGATCCTGACTGACCGAGGCAGGCGTGTCGTCGAGCGCATTGGCGCTGGGCAGATACGTGAGATGGTCTTCGCGGACGAAACCATTCGCTGTGAACAGCGTGTTGGATCCGATCACGCGAGAGTAGCCCGGCGCGATGTTGAACGTGCGAATGTTCTGGTGTTGCGTCTGGGCGATTTGATCATAAGTGTTCGGCACGTCGAATCCAGAGCGCGCGGCCTGAACATTCAGGTGAATCGTGTCGGTGGTGCCTGGGCGAAAGTCGAATCGATCGAAGAAAGAGAATTGATCGCCGGTGTCGTGGAGCGCCTCGAGTTCGGGCGGGTCGAGAAAGCGGTCGGTCCGCAGTCCAGACAGCGACAGGAAATTGCCGACCTTCTGCGATCCGGTTCCGAGGTTGAAATCACCTGTTGGGCTCTTGAACGAGCCGTACCCGAACGACGCGCTGCCGGTCGGCTTGCCCTGGTCAAGCCCCGACTTCGTGACAATGTGGACGACGAGGCTGCTCTTGTCGCCATACTCCGCCGGCGCGACACCAGTGATGACCTCCATCGACTGCACGGCGTCCGGCGAGATCTGATTTGAATACAGCCGGCTCTGCTGGTCGGTGATCGGCTGGTTGTCGATCGAGAACTGTGTCTGCGCGTGGTCGCCGACCGGATGGAAAAACCCGTTTGAGTCAGAGACCACGCCTGGTGAGGCCATCGTCACAATCTGGTTCAACCCGGAACTGGACGTCTCGAGCGGTAGCTTGGCGATCAACGTCTGATCGATGTCCGTATGTGCGGTGGGATCGCGCTCCAGCAGGTCACCCGCGTGACCGACCACCTCCACCGCGGTTGTTGCCCCAGCGAGAGCCAGCGTCAGGTCCAACGTGATGGGCACGCCGCTGCGCACGTCGACATCGCGCTCCAACGTCCGGAAACCCTGGGCGTTCACCATGATGTGGTAGGGATTCGGCGGTAAATTGCTGAAGACGTAACGGCCGGCCGCATCCGTGGACGCGGTCCGCGAGAATCCGCTGACGGGATTGCTGATCCGGACCTGGACGGCCTGCATGACGCCGCCCGTCGCATCCTTCACAGTGCCTTGCACCGTACCGGCGCCGCCGAGCCCCTGTGCGAAAGACGGCGACGCCAGCGGAGCCAGGCCCAGCAGGCCAATGACAACGCAGACACGACCACAAGCTCGCGACATGAACATGGCACCTCGTTTCGGACCAGTCCTCTTCAAGGCGCCACGCTAGCAACGAGGATGGTCCGCGGCGACAACAAGCCAATGAACGGTCGGCTCGTGCCCACAGACGTCCGCGCCGGAAGGGTGAATGGGCCGACGCCGACCGCCTGCGCAGGGCAGCAAGGCCTCTCGACCGGCGCGTTTTCACTGATAATGGCTGTGCAGTGCCTGACAGACCAGCGCTTCCATTCATTGGTCCGCACCAACCATTCGTTGGGTGAAATGAGCTGGTCGCTGCCTTCCGGTTACCAGTAGTCCGAGACAGACGTACCGTGACGACCACCTTGAACGTCGGCGAGCTGCTGAACCTGGTCGGGCTCAGTACTGGCGTCGGGCTCTACACGATGCTCCTCGCGATGGTCGTACGCGCCGGCCGTACGTCGGAGGTCCGATCAAGCTTCGATCCACTCCTGCTTCTCACATCCCTGCTCGGCCTCGTGTGGAATCTGTGCGCGCTGCCCGTCTACGAATTGCCGAAGATGGGCTTCGAAGGCCCCTTCGCGTACATAGCCGCGCTCGGGTTCGCGGCACTCGGGTTCCTGCCTGCGGTCGTTGTGCACTCGGTACTCAGAGATGACCGACATGCAGTGCGTGGCGCGACACAACTGACGCTTGCCGTCGTAGCGTACGCCGTCAGTGCCATCGCCGCTGTTCTGCATGTTGAGGCCGCGGTAACAGGTGGCTCAGTGCCTTCATCGCCAGGCATGCGGCTCCTGACGTATACGTTCGTCGCGCTCGTCGTGCCGCTGGTGGGAGTGACACGAGGCCGGCCGGGCGCGGGCCGCGCCTTGTGGGCCGCCGCTCTGGCGACGTTTGCGGTGTCGGCATTGCACCTCAGCCAGCTTCATCGCGGCGAGGCGTCCTGGCCCGTCGAGCTCGTTGGACATCACGCGTCGGTGCCGCTCGCATTGGCGATCCTCTATCAAGACTATCGCTTCGCGTTTGCGGATCTCTTCTTGAAACGCGCCTTGGCGCTGCTTGCGATCGTGACGGTCGCATTCGCCGCCATTGCGACGTTCGGCGTTCGGTCGCCGGCATTCGCGCAGTTCGTCGAGAGCAATCCCAGGCAAATCACGGTCCTGGTCACGCTATGGGTTGGCACTGCGCTGCTCTATCCCATGCTCCGAAGAACCACCACGTGGTTCGTTGACGCCGTCGTGCTGCATCGACCCGACTACAGAACGCTGCGAACAACGGTCGCGCATATTGCACAGGAACATGACGACGTCGGGACGTTGCTGTCGTCGGTCTGCGAACTGCTTACGCCGGCGCTCAACGCGGCGTTTGTGACCTGGCGGGAGTGGACGTCCTCAGCACGCGAGACGCTCGGCGTTGCCTTCATCGGCGGCGCCGAGGCCGCCGACCTGGCAGATTCTCTCGGCGGCGACCGCCTACCAGTGACACCTGCAACGTGTGTGACCATACCGACGACGGATCAACCTCGATTCATTCTCGCGATTGGCCAATTGAGCGGGGGCCGCCGGCTGTTGTCAGATGACGTAGCGACGCTGGAATCCATCGCCGTACTCGTCGCACGTCGGATCGACGCGATCCGTATCACGAACGAACGATACAACCGCGAAATTCGCGAACAGGAAATCGGCAAGCTGGCAACAGAAGCGGAGCTGCGCGCCTTGCGGGCGCAGATCAACCCGCACTTCCTCTTCAATGCGTTGACGACAATCGGCTACCTGATTCAAACGGCGCCGCCCCGTGCATTAGAAACGCTGTTGCGGCTCACGTCACTGTTGCGCGGCGTCCTCAGATCGGAAGGTGAGTTCACCACGCTGGGACGGGAACTCGACATCGTCGAAGCGTACCTCGATATCGAGCGGGCGCGGTTCGAGCATCGCTTGGGAGTGACAATTGACGTGCCGTCGCGGCTTCGGAGTGTGCGCCTGCCGCCATTGCTGCTCCAACCTCTAGTCGAAAACGCCGTCAAGCACGGCATCGGTCAGAAGCAAAGCGGCGGTCAGGTGGTGATACGCGCAAGAATCGAGCGAACCCAGGGCGACCAGCGTCAGCTGGCACTCACCGTTGAAGACACCGGCGCAGGTGCGTCACATCAGGCGCTCGATCGGGGACGTGTCTCCGGAGTTGGCCTTCGGAATGTGCAGCGTCGGCTGGAATGCCAATACGGTTCGGCTGGCAATCTCTCGATTCAGACGGCCCTCGACGCAGGCACCGTGGTCGAGATCCGTGTGCCGCTCGCCGACAAGACCGCGGCGACAGAGGTGCACCAGGTAGCGTCGTGAGCGTGCCTCTCCGAGTCGTCGTCGCCGACGACGAGCGTCCTGCACGGTCGTTTCTCGTATCTCTGCTTCGCTCTTTTGACGACGTCGCGGTGGTTGGCGAGGCCGCGTCCGGAAAGGACGCAGTCACGATGATCGAGAAGGAGAGGCCGGATCTCGCATTACTCGATTGGCAGATGCCGGAACTGAACGGCATCAGTGTCGTCCGTATGCTGAAGAAGGACGCGATGCCGCTGGTGGCCTTCGTCACGGCCTACGACGAGTACGCGGTCCGCGCCTTCGAAGTCAATGCCGTCGACTATTTGCTCAAGCCGGTTGAGAAGGCGCGACTGCGCGAAACGGTCAACCGCGCGCAGGAACGGATCGAGCATGCGGACATTGTCGCGGAGCAGGCCTCGCACGTGGGCGCGGCGATCGAAGCCTACGAGACGTTGGCGAAGCCGCCGTACCTCGAGCGGATTCCGGTTCGACGACGTGAAGATGTCGCCATCGTGCCAGTTCAACAGATAGCGTCCATCCTTGCGGATGGCGAGCTTCTGCACATCACGACGATTCAGAAAGAGCGTCATACGATCACATACCGCTTGAAAGACCTGGAGCGACGGCTCGATCCCTCGCGCTTCATCAGGCTCGGTCGAGGCACGCTCGTGAACGTCGACTTGATCACAAAGCTGAATACGATGCCTGGCGGGACGCACGTCGCCGTATTGAGCACCGGCCAGAAGCTGCCTGTGAGCCGGTTGCAGTCCCGCGTGCTGCGGGAACGATTTCTCAAGCTCTGAGGCATCGACCGTCTACCAACTCACGCAAACCGCTCGTGCCCCCCGCAAGCCAGTCGTTGAAACAGCCGGGGTGTTTCGACCGAAGACCGCTACGTTGCCGCGCCAGCTATGCAAGTCAGGCGGTACCACAGTGGACCACATTTCATCGACCGGGCGTCAGTCGGACTTACCGCGGATTTCCCAAACGGCTTCGCCGCATCAAGTGGCGAGACCACACGCCGCCCAGTTTCGTGGCACTGGTAGTGGGAGGCCCTGTGATTCTGCTTGCCCTGATCTGCTGGCTGATGGCGCATCCAGTATTCGGGCATCATCACGGCGGATGGGCCGTGTGCTCACGTTGAAGCGTTCACTGAGGCGCCGCATGCAAGTCTTACCTCACTGCGAGTCAATCGCGCGCTGAATTGCCAACAACAAATCGTCGGGTCCTTGCAGCTTCCACACGAACGCGGAGGCCCCGGCCTCGTGGGCCATTTGCTTGAGGTCCGGATCATCGGACCCGGTGAACACCACAACACGCACCTCCGGCGCCATTTTCTTCAGGCGCCGGCACACTTCAAGACCAGTGAGGCCGCCGGGAAGGCTGAAATCGAGCAGGACGACCTGAGGCCGCAACTCCTTCGTGGTGTTGAAGAGGGTCCCGCTGTCTGGTGCGACGCCAACCACGTCACAAGATACCGACAACAAGCGAGAAAGAGCCGTTCGCAGCGGCTCGTCGTCGTCAGCCAATAGAACGCGGGGCCGGTGCGAGGATGGGCCTGGTTTCGAGGGAGCTGGGGCATCGGCTTCATCCTGGGCGAGCGGCACGGACGCGTAAATCGTTGTGCCGTGCTGTAGTTGCGACCGAATAGCCAGCCGTCCATGAACAGGCTTCAGCCGCTCTTTGATGCTAATCAGGCCGAGTCCTCGTCCCTTGGCTAGCTCGACATCAAATCCTGAGCCAGAGTCGCGGACGGTGAGTTCGATTTGGCCGGCTCCGGCGCAGAGTCTTACGTCAATCCTGCCGGCCCCACTGTGCTTGACGGCATTCTGCAGAGCCTCCTGCAATACGCGATACAAACACAGGGCAATGCGCTTCGACAAGCTGGCCGGAATGTTCTCGGCCTCGAAGGTGATGTCTACGTCCCGTTGCTTCGATGTCTCACGGCACAAGGCCCTCGCCGCAGGCGCAATTCCCATGAGGTCCAGTCGCGCCGGGTGCAGTCGATGCGACAGTGCCTGCACGTCCTTGGCGAGGTTCGAGATGTCTTCGCAGGCCTCGTCGAGCTCGCGACGGCTTTCTGTCGCTGGGGCATGGCTACTCTTTAAGGCGTGTAGGGTGAAGCTCACGACCGACAGCCTTTGCACCACGTCGTCGTGCAACTCTCTCGCGATGCGAGCGCGCTCCTCTTCCTGCACGTCGACCAACCGGTGTTTGAGGCTGGCCATCGCCTGCTCCGACAGCCTGCGTTCCGTGACGTCCATCGCGGAGCCGATGTAGCCAGCAAACGAACCGTCGACCTGATATCTCGGCGCGCCGGTACTGACGATCCATCGGTACTCACCGTCGTGGGCACGCAGGCGGAAGTCGATTTGGAACCGTTCTCGCCGATCGAAGGCCTGAGAATAGATGTCCCACGATTCCGCGCTGTCCTCCGGGTGAATGCGGTCCATCCAGCCACTGTCGAGGACGGCGTCAACCGGTTGGCCCGTCAAATCGAGCCACGTCTGATTGACAAACGAGCACCCCTTCTCGATGTTCGACATCCAGATGATGACTGGAGCTGTGTTGGCGATGAGGCGAATCCGTTCCTGGCTGTCGCGCAGGGCATCCTCGGCACGGGTCCGCTCGATGAGATCCGCGGCCTGTCTGGCGAGCACGTCGAACAACGTGAACGCGTCCTCTGTCGGCACATGCGGCATGCGCCAGTGCGTCGAGATCACTCCTAGCGGATAGCCCTTGCGCGACTGCAACGGCGTCGACTGCACCGCCCGGATACCAGAGCGCCGATACTCCTCGAGGTCCTGAGTGCCAGCCATGAACTCGCAGGACCCGACGTCGCTGACCATCACGCGCACGTTATCGCGGAGTGCGGCGCCGCAGGTACTGCCCGCATCAGCGGTGACCCGCTGCCAGAACGCCGCGGAGTCTTCGTGGAAACCCCTCGAGGCGAGGAGCGTCAGCGACTTTCCATCGGGGGCGAGCATCTGAATGCTGGAGGCGTGCGCTTCCATCAACTCCATCGCCGCGTCGATAAGCCGCGCGAGCAGCGATTCCTCCGTCCGTTCGGAAATCAGCCGCGTGCTGATCGACTGCAGCGTTCGCGCGCCCGCGATTTCATTCGCCAGGCGTCGCTCGCTCGCCCGCAGTGCCGCTCGATTCCGCTTGCTCTCGGTGACGTCTCTCAGGATCTTGGAAGCGCCGACGATGGCGCCCGTGGCATCTCTGACCGGTGAGATGGTGATGGAGACATCCAGGGTCCGTCCGTCCCGCGTGGCCCGACGGGTTTCGTAATGCTCGATGCGCTCGCCGATTCGCAGGCGTCTGAGGATCTCCTTCTCCTCATTGTGCAAGTCGGGGGGAATGATGATTGTGATCGGTTGGCCGACGGCTTCGGCCTCCGAGTATCCAAGCAACTGGTGCGCGGCTGGGTTCCACGTCGAGATCACACCATCCAGGTTCTTCGAAATGATGGCGTCATTTGACGAATCGACGATGGCGGCCATGCGTGAACGGATGTCAACTGGGGCGCTCTTGGAGAGAATGTCGTTTTCTGGTTCAGTCATGAGCAGAGCAGGGCCGAAAGACGGGTGCAACGAACGACATCGCACTCGGGTGGACCGGACGAGCAGGACCCTGCGTCCCATTGTGAAGCCGCGTCGGGGCGAGCCCCGTGACCGGGCCGGCCACTTGCTGACATTTCCGGCCAGACTTCGCTGACTACCAGCCGAATGGCGGGCGCCAGATGCCAGCTTTCGATAAGAAAACGTCGTGGCCCAGTCGTGTGGGAACGTCAGCTAGCGGCGGCGGGATTACGACCCAGGAGAATTTTTCTTCGCGCTCCGGCGATTGATGTACTCGCCCTGCACGAGAAGATACGAGACGTAGTATTTGTAGATATTGCTGACGTACGTCACGGTCTCACGACCGATCTTCTCGGCCGCCACTCGTTCCACGTTGTCGAACCAGACGTTCGCATCAAGCCCTCGCGCGGCGGCGTCGCGGCGGAGCTGCCTCACGCGGCCGGGGCCGCAATTGTACGCAGCGAACGCGAAGAGCCCCTTGTTGAGGTCGTCCATCGGTTCGTCCTTGTAGTACTTGTCGATCATGAAGCGGATGTACTTTACGCCGCCCTGGATGTTGCCTTCGGCCTTCGTGATATCGACCTTCAGTTCCTCGCCGGTCGCGGGCATGATCTGCATCACGCCGACCGCGCCGACGTGGCTCTTGGCCTGCTGGTCGAGCTGCGATTCCTGATACCCCTGGGCTGCCATCAGCATCCAGTCGAGGTTGTACTGGCTCCCGTACTTCCGGAAGTACGCGACGAGCTCCCGGAACCGCCGCATCTCGGCCTCGGCGGTCGCGCCTTTTACGTACCGCGTGCTGAGTAGGTAGCGGCGGAAGATCATTCGCGCGGTGAGCGAGTCCTTGCCGTTCTTCGAGAGGAACCTGTTGAGCGCCCCCTTCAGCTGCGGGCTATCCTTCCTGACGGCCCAGGCAATCTCCGAACCCCTGCGTAGCGCCACCGATGGATAGAGCTTCAATGAGGGGATGACGCGCTGCCAGAACCACGCCTTGTGGTTGTCGACGATGAGCACCTTGACGAGCCCGGCCGCGGCCATCTCCATCAGATCCTCGTCCTCGAACTCCTCCGGAGCCGGCACGATCACCGCGGGCTTGAGGCCACGCGCCGCGAGGTCCTTGTTGAGTGCGACGAGACTCTCGTGATAACTGCTCGACTCCCGGACGAACACCTCCTGACCGGACAGGTCGTCGAGCGCAGCGATCGCGGGGCCGTTCGGTCCGGTCACCACGATCTCCTCGACGTTCGCGATCCATGGGTCGGTGAAGTCGACGATCTTCTGGCGCTCGGGAGTGATGGTCAGGTTCCCCATCACCACGTCGCCTCGGCCGTCCAAGAGCGCCGGCAGCAGCTCGTCGCGGGAGACGGGCACGAAGACGACGCTCACCTTCAGGTGGCCGTCGGCCATCGTCTTGTTGAGCTCTGTTTCGAGGAGCCGTCCCTGGTCGGCGGCCGTGCCGCGCTCGGTGCCCTTGTCGATGAAATAGAGCGTGCGGTTGTAGGTCGTCAGCACCCGGATGGTTCGGCGCTGCTGCATCCCGTCCAGATCCCCCGTCCACTTGCCGAGGATGCGCGTCAGGTCCAGCCCCGTCCGGCCCTTCTCCGTAGGCGCCTGTGCGCCAGCCGTCGCCGCGACACAGAGGGCGACAAAAGCGATGATGACGAGAAGTCGAGAGTTTCGAGTCATCCCGGACGGCATTATTCCGCTGTGCGATCGAAAACGGTAGAGGCTTTCGGAACCGAGAAGTCAGGAGTACGCGAGGCCCAGCTCGACTCGAACTTCATGGGTTCGTCCGTCGTCCATCAGTGGGATCTCGCCATCGGGCATGGCTTGCCCGTCGACCGTCACGGCACGCACGCCGCGGCCCGTGCCTGCGGCGTTCTCCACGACGATATGGTAGATCGCGGAGCGGTGGCGGTAGGTCAGCTCGTAGCGCGGCCAATCCGGTGCGACGCAGGGGTCGATCCTCACACGGTCCCCGCGCTTGCGGAAGCCGAGGATCGCCTCGAGGCCGACGCGATACAGCCAACTGGCAGAGCCGGTGTACCACGTCCAGCCACCGCGCCCTGTATGCGGCGGCGCTCCGTAGACGTCCGCCGCCACGACGTACGGTTCCACCATGTACCGCGCGACGTCTTCGGCAGTCGCGCCATGGCGGACCGGGTTCAGCAATGCGAACAATTCCAGCGCGCGCTTGCCTCGGCCGAGCAGCGCCGTCGCCAGCACCACCCAGGTCGCGGCATGCGTGTACTGCCCGCCGTTTTCACGGATTCCGGGCACGTAGCCCTTGATGTAGCCGGGCTCGAGCGAGCCGCGATCGAACGGCGGCGTGAACAGCAGGATCATCTGATCCGCATCGCGGACCAGGCGATCCTCGACCGCCGCCATTGCCTGTCGGGCCCGCTCAGGGTCAGCGGCGCTGGAGATAACCGCCCACGTCTGAGCGAGCGAATCGATCTGGCACTCATCGTTCTGCGCCGAGCCGAGTGGCGTGCCATCGTCAAAGTAGGCCCGCCGGTACCAGCCGCCGTCCCAGGCGTGCTCTTCCAATGCCTGCTGCAGCGCATCGGCGCCGTCCCGGCACCAGGCCGCCCGCGCGGCGTCATTTCGCTGCTCGGCCAGGCTGGCGAACTCGCGTAACGTCGCCAGCATGAACCAACCGTTCCAGACGCTCTCACCCTTTCCCTCCGCGCCGACCTGGTTCATGCCATCGTTCCAGTCACCGGTGCCCATCAGAGGCAGGCCGTGCGGTCCGAGCCTCAGACCGTGATCCAGCGCTCGCACGCAGTGCTCGTAGATCGTCCCGGTCACGTCGCTCACATCAGGGAGACCGTAATCTTCTTCCTGTTCGGGTTTCAGGACTGGCGCCCGCAAGAACGGCACCCGCTCATCCAGCAGCGCTCGGTCGCCGGTTGTGGCGACGTAGTGACAGGTGACGAGAGGCAGGAAGTAGAGATCGTCGGTGATCCGGGTGCGGACACCGCGGCCCGCCGGCGGGTGCCACCAGTGCTGCACGTCGCCCTCTTCGAACTGTCTGGCGGCCGCTCGCGTAATCTGCCGACGCGCTTCCTCAGCGGCGCCGTAAACAAGCGCCATCGCGTCCTGCAACTGGTCGCGGAAGCCGAAGGCCCCGCCAGACTGGTAGAATCCGGTCCGGCCCCATACCCTGCAGGCAAGTGCCTGGTAGATCAACCAGCGATTGAGCATCAGATCCAGCGCGGGGTCGGGCGTGCGGACCTCCACGGTCCCGAGGATGCGATCCCATCCCGCCGTGACCTCCTCCAGCGCGTTGTCGGCTCGACCGGCGTCACCGTAGAACCGGATGAGCCGCCGCGCGTCTTCCTCGGTCGCCGCTTGTCCGAGCAAAAAGAAGACGACGTCCTCGCCGCCCGGCGGCACCTCGAGCACGGTCATCAACGCGGCGCAGGGGTCGCACAGCTCACCCGCCCGGTCGGAAAGCCGCTCCTGCCAGAGAGCCGCGGGCGCGACCGGGGTGCCGTGGCGCCCCAGGAACTCGGTGCGGTCGGTCGTGAACGAGCGGGGACGACGCGCCACGTCGGCGAACGCGACGCGCCCGGCGAAATCACCAGCCCAAGCGCTGCAAGCGAACAGGGCGCCGCTCTCCGGGTCGAGCGTGCACAGCACATTCAGTGCGGCGTGCTCGCGGAGCACGCCCAGCACCCACTCCACGTAGAACGTTGCTGACAGCCGTCTGGGCCGAGCACCAGTATTGCCGACCCGAAGGCGAATCAGCTTCACCGGGTCGGTAGCGGAGACGAAGACGAGGAGGTCTTGATCCAATCCGTGGCTGGTCCTCGTGAAGCGCGTGTACCCCTGCCCGTGTCGGACGACGGTGGTCGCGTCGCCGCCGCAGGGGCCCGGCGTCGGTGACCAGAACTCGCCGGTCTCCTCGTCACGGAGATAAAGGGCCTCGCCCGCTGGATCGGCGACCGGGTCGTTGCTCCACGGGGTCAGACGGTTCATCTGGGCGTTTCCCGCCCAGGTGTACCCGGCACCGGCTTCGGTGATCAGGCAGCCGAACTCACGGTTCGCGAGGACGTTGCTCCACGGAGCCGGCGGTCGCTCGGTTCCGTGAAGAGTCAGGACGTACTCCCGGCCATCGAGCGTGAAACCGCCGAGCCCGTTTGCGAACAACAGCCTCTGGTCGGTAGCGCTCGACGTGTCGGCAGCGGCTGTCGTTGTGGCGGCCGTGACAGGCAAGTCGGGCGGCAGCGTGGCGAGCACAGGTGTCCGTTCGAGCTGTTCGGCGATTGAACCGTCCTGTCCGCGCAGGATCGCGCGGGAGGCGGCCTCGAGCAGCTTGACGTCCGCCGCGGGCATATTTGCCGCGCCTCGCAGGAACACGCCGCCTGGTTTGTCCGCCATCTCGGAGGTCGGTCCCAGACGCACCAGTTCCTCGAGCTGTTCGTGCAGTGCATCAGCCGGATCGGCATCGTGCAGGAGGACGAGGTCCGCCATCAGCCCGCCGCGACGCCAGTAGGCATGGGCCCGGATCAGTTCTCTGGCCAAGTTCGATTGTCCGCGGCTGGAGAATCGCCCGAGCACGATCGGCAGATCGCCTGAGATCGCATGCGGCCATAGGCCCGGCTGGCCGAGACGGTTGCCGATCACGGACTCTCGCGAGCGCAGGGTCGGCCCGGTAAAGAGAACATGAGCGACGAGCCGGTGGAACAACGCGGCGTCATCTGGCGAGATGCCGAGGGCGACCAGGGTCGCCTGATTGTGCGTTCTCGAGTGTTGGAACGTGCGCTCCACTTCGGCCAGGTCGCCGAACCTGCCGGCCAGCGCCACCGCCTCATTGCGGTCGGCGGCGAGTGCGGTTCCGAACGCCAGGACCGCGGATGTGTTCGGAGCCAGCCAGACCCGACGGCGCAGGCTGAAAACCGGGTCCAGGACAGGCCCGACGGTTCCCGACAGGGCCACTCCGACATCCAGAGCGGCAGGACAGGCTGCGGACCGGCCGCGGCCCAGAAATCTGGCCCGATCGGTCTCGTACTCGACAACGCCGACAGCGGTGTCGGCGCTCTCAGGGCCGGCCAGGAAATGCAGCGCCCAGATCGGTTTCTGATCCCGCGCGCGCGGCCTGCGGCGGCACAACAGAGTTGCGGGCGCGGGCAGGTACTCGGTCTCGAGAAAAAGCTTGGTGAACGCCGGGTGAGCCTGATCGGCGCGGCGGCTATTGAGTGACACCTCAGCGTAGCTGGTCACGTCCAGCATGCGGGGCAAGACGCCGTGATTCGTCAACGTGATCCGGCGAACCTCCGCATCCGCGTCGGCTGCCACTACGATCTCACAGCGCGTTTCGATGTCCCCATCGCGCCGTTTGAACACGGCCCAATCCGAACCGAGAATTGTTTCGGAGTCGTCGGGGTTTCCAGCGAGTGGCTGCCGGCCGGCCGACCACGTACCGCCGCCGTCGAGGTCGCGGATGTAGAAGAACTGTCCCCAGCAGTCGCTGGTTGCATCCTCGCGCCAGCGCGTCACGTCGATCCCATCACACGTGCTGTATCCGCTCCCGGCCTCGGTCAGCATGACGGTATAACGACCGTTCGACAGCAAGCAGACGTTCGGAGGCGAGCCCTCCGCTCCGGCCCCGTGGTGTGAACCGTGGGCCGCGCGTCGTACAGAAGAACGAGCCACCGCTTCCTCCTTGTTGGGCGCCCTCTACGTGCGCCTGAGACTGGCACGATCCGGGCTGCTTGTCGCAGGCGACCGCAGCGCCGAAACGAGTGCAGCGCGCAAGGAACCCAAGGGAGCGGCGACGTCCGCACGAAGATGGGCGCGGAGCGCACGGCGCCGCTTGCGCCACTAAGACCTCCACGTCCCCTACGCTCTTGTAAGCTTATCCCGTTGAGTGCAGAAACCTTGGTGCGAATTCGCGGCACGTCGCGAGGTGGGGCGTCGCGCTCGCGCGAACGCGCTCTCGACGGTCGGAGACCTGACCCCAGACATCGCTGCGGGTCGAGGCATCGGCATCTTCGGGTCGGTCAATGCGAATCGCGCGCAACACGAGGCTGGCACGGCAGCCCGTCACCGCGCCGATCGCGCTTGTGTTGGCCGAGATTCGACTCGGGCGCGTGGTCGTAGAGCGCGGACGCTGTCGTGAAGTTCAACGCGCCTCGCGCGAGCACTCCGAACACGGCTGGCCTCTCATGGTCGGCCGGTTTCCTGCGGCGTCGCCACGAGACGCGCGACATCGAAGCCGTTGTCCTGGGCGGCCGTGCGCGCAGCCGCCATCGATTCGGCCTCAAGACGTGGTGTGCGAGCCAGGATCCAGAGATACTCGCGGCCGGGGTCGCCGACGACCGCCCACGAATAGTCAGACGCGAGGCCGACAATCCAGTAGTCGCCCCAGACGGGCGGGAACCACGAGAGCCAGGCTGGAGCGAACCGCACCTTCAGCTTCGCGTTCGTCTCTTTATCGACGAGCCGTGCGATGCCGCGCGCTTCCGTCTGACCGTCGGCAGTACGACAGCGGTTGACCACGTCAATGCGTCCGTCAGCCCGTCGGGCGTAGCTGGCACGCACGTCGCCGGCGCACTGACGCTGAAACCGGTTCTCGAACCGTGCGATCTCGAACCAGTCGCCCGCATATCGATTCACGTCGACGACCGGGACAGTGCGAACGGCCGGCGCCTGCGCGTCGGCGCTGACCCGTGGCAACAGCGCGATGACGGCAATGGCGACCGTCGCGGCCCGGTGCCGCGCCCGCCCATGATGCGCGCGGACGACGCCCGCCCGCACGGTTCGATGACGGCTCGCGAACGCGACGGCCAGGACAGGCCGTAGCACGGCGGCCGCGAGACGGTTGACCACCACGTGGCGGGACACTGCGAACTCGACGTGATCCTGATAGAGCGTTCGCGAGGCGCCGAGCCGCGCGCACAAATGCGTGTGCCGCCACACGGCGAACGGCCCATGGACCTGCTCGTCGCAGAATCGCCGGCCGGCGATGTAGCCGTAATGCCGCAGCCGCCAACGCAGGCGCGCGGGACCGACGCCAATCGACACGGTGACGCCGCCGCCGTCGCGAATACCGCCCTCTTGTCGTTCGATCCGCACCAGCCATCCGGGTGTCAGCGCCGCAAGCGCTCCGGGCCGCTCGTGCCAGCCGAACACCTCGGCTGCCGGCGCGTCGATGACCGAACCATACGTGAAGGTTGACATGCGCGCCGGCGCGGCACGTTGAGCGATCCGCCGCAGCAGGCCGCGGAACAGGACGGCGTGGAACGGCAGCACGGCGTACCAATACAGGCGCCCTGCCACGCCGCGCGGATCGAAGATCGCCGTCTGGCGAATCAGCGAGCCCGCTCCGCCATCAAGCGGTTCGACGCGAAACTCGAGCCACCCGCGTCCCGGCAGCTTCAGGCCTGCCGAGAGGCGCAGCAGGCCGTCAGGCTCGTAGGCTTCGACGCGCCAGCCGTCGATGACGTCTCCGACCACACAGTCGTCGCGATCGCGCCGGAGTCGCGGCATGCCGGCGCCCCCCACCCATCGGTCGAACCAGCCGCGCAGCCGCCACACCCTATCGGCAAAATACCAGCCGGTAACGCCGCCGATCTGGCGAATGGGCCGAAACGCCGCCGCAGGCGCCGCGTCGACGGTCACGGCGCGGGTGTCGATCTTGTAGTGCGCCACCGCATCCTCGTCGATGGCGCGCTTGAACGCGTCGCGAAGCGGCATCGGCCGGATTGCGAAACTCTGTGCCGCCGCCGGCGAACGCACGACGGTGGGATTGCGCAGGCTTTCGACGAGCGCGCGGCCGACGCGCGCCTGAGCTGGTGTGACAAGGCCCAGCCACAAACCAGAGAGCCGTGGTGTGAGCACCGGCACCGATACGAAGAACCGTCGCAGCCGTCGCAGCCGCGCGTATTCGCGCATCATGCTGCCGTACGAGACCACCTCTCGACCGCCGATCTCGAAGACTCCCCCGCGGCCGCCGGCCAGGCCGAGCGCCGCCGTCAGGTAGGCCAGCACATCATCGATGGCGATCGGCTGGGTGCGGGTGTCGACCCATCTGGGACAGATCATGACGGGCAGCCGCTCGACCAGCGCGCGAATCATCTCGAACGACAGACTGCCTGCTCCGACGATGATCGAGGCGCGGAACTCCACTACCGGTACGCCCGCCTCACGGAGCGCCTCTCCAGTCTCCATGCGGCTCTTCAGGTGGGTCGACAGGGAATCCGGCGCATCGCCGAGTCCGCCAAGATAAATGATGCGGCGTACGCCGGCACGGGCGGCGGCGCGGCCGAAGGTCGACGCCGCACGGCGATCGAGCTCGGCGAAGCCGGGCCCGCTCGCCATCGAGTGCACCAGATAGTAGGCCTGATCCACCCCTGCCATCGCCGCGAGCAGGGACGCCTCGTCGAGACAATCGCCTGCCACGACCTCGGTGCTGGCCCGTCCGGGCGTGACCCGCGCTGGTTCGCGCGCGAGACACCGTACGACGTAGCCGGTCTTCTCGAGCGCTCGGAGAAGGCGGCCGCCGACGTAGCCGCTGGCGCCGGTGAGCAGGATTGTGCCTTCCAGGGTGTCGCCGCTGACGGCCTTCGTCGAGTTCTCCGGATCGATCAGGTTATCCAGCGTGTCCGCCTCCCTTCTTTGAATACAATGAACTTTCATTGTCATGCAATGACAAGTGGCGCGGTCGGCAAAGTCGTGTGAACCACACGACAAGGCGCCGCGGTTTTTTGAACCTCCGTCAAAAGACGCGGAGAAGCGATGCTGTCGAAGACGCTGCAGGACGGACTGAACGACTACGGAATCGGCGCGAAGATTCGAGCGCTTCGCTTGAAGAAGAAGATCGGCCTGGTCGACCTGGGCAAACACACCGGCCTGTCTCCGGCACTGCTCTCGAAGATCGAACGTGGCCGTCTGTTTCCCACGCTGCCCACCCTACTGCGGATCGCGCTCGTCTTCGGCGTCGGCCTGGAATACTTCTTCGCGGGCGCGCGTGACCAACCGCTCGTCGCGGTGACGAGGAGGAACGCGCGCGTGGAACTCCCCGAGCGCCCCGGCGCGCGAGAGGTACCCTATCGATTTGCGTCGCTCGACTACCCGGCAACCGAGCGCCGGTTCAACTGCTATTACGCCGAATTCCTGCCGGTCGCTCCCGACCAGCTACGGCCCCACGACCACGCCGGGGTCGAGTTCATCTATGTGATCGACGGCATCCTCACCGTGCACATGAACGGGGCGGAGCATGCGCTCGCGGCGGGCGACGCGCTGTACTTCGATTCGACCATTCCGCACGCGTATCGACGCAGCGGCGGCCGGAAATGCAGCGCGGTGGTCGTTACCGCCGCATAGCTGCGACACGCGCAACCCCCGTCGGCAGCACGGCCTTGCCAGTCGAGTGACTTCGCGCCGACTGGCCGCGATCCTGGCCGAACAACATCGGCGCATGGCGGAACCCGGGTCCGCCAACAACAAGGCCAACGGCTAGTCAGCCCGGGTTCCCCCGCCAAGACCTCGCCGTATGACCGCACGCCCTGCGGCCGTTGGCGGGGAATGTCAAGCCTTTGGCGGCTGTGGTCACAGGTCTTGTCGCGTGCTCGCGGTCCAATAGCACTGTCATTTGCTGCAATCCGCGCAGCAAACGTTCTGGTCAGGGGCGCCTCTCTGGCCGGTCACCACAGTGCGGAGTTTTGGAGACACGCTTTCATGAAGGTCATGGTTACGGCCCTGGCATTGACATTGACGCTCGCCAGCGCTTCGACGGCAAAGGCGGCCGATTTCACCATCAACACATTGCCCGGCACGACCTACTCGACCACCGGGATCACGGACTTCTCGACGCAGTCCAGCCAGATGAACGGGATGGAGATCACGGCCTACTGGACCGTGAACGGCAACCAGTTCTCGCTAACCGAGATCTGGGACAGCGGCGTGAAATTCAACGGCAACGCTTTCTCCCTGGCGGTCTCGGGGGATACGTTCGGCACCGACGCCTGGGGTCTGAGTTTCAACGGGAGTGGCAGCGCTTTGTTGCAGAAGCTCGTCTTCAACGGCGTGCCCGGCAACACGGTATTCGACCGGACCAGCCCGAACACGGGGACGGCGGGATCCGACCAGGGCAAGGACCTGGACGGCTTCGAGCAGTACTGTGACGTCCTCATCCAGTCTACCTGCTGGGACGAGGGCGACATCAGGGCGACCTACTTCAACCAGGTCGTCCTGGACGGCAAACCGTTCGCCGGCGACCTCTACGCGGGACTCCAGATCGAGTTTCTGAGCGGCGGTGGCCTTGGCAAGAGCAAGGACTGGACGTTCTCGCTCGATACCGACATCGCGAACACGCAGCTCAAGTCGGCCGACGTCACGGCCGTGCCGGAGCCGGCCGCCTTGTCGCTGCTGGGCATCGGCTTGCTGGGTGTGGCCAGAGCCACCCGTCGTCGCGCGGCGCGGTCGTAGCCAGCCGCTTCCGCTTGGTGCGACCGTCCGCGCAGGACGGTCGCACCGACAGCCTTGACCATCCGTCCGCGAGGCTCATGCCGGCGCAGCGGATGCTCCAGGCCACACTAAAGAATCTGGGTGCTCACGCCGCCACTTTGGCGGTCGAAGCGATGTAGGCGGCCAGTTCTGCGACCGGCATGGGCCGGCCGAAATAGAAGCCCTGCGCATACTGTACGCCGCGCTCCTGGAGGAACCGGTGCTGCGCCTGGGTCTCCACGCCTTCGGCGATCATCTCGAGGTTGAGCGACTTGGCCATCTCGATGATGTGCAGGGCAACCTGGCTGCTCGGCGCCTCACCGCCCATGGTGTCGACGAACGACTTGTCGATCTTCAGATAGTCGAGCCTCAGCTTCTCCAGGTAGGCGAGGCTCGAGTATCCGGTCCCGAAATCGTCGATGGCGACGCGGATATCGAGCGTGCGCAGGTTGTCGATGGCGGTGCGCGCCGCCTCCATCTCCATCAAGCCGCGCTCGGTCACCTCGACCAGGACATTGCGCGGCTCGGCGCTCATCGCCGCGATGAGCTGGCGCAGCAGCTGCGGCGTGTCCGCCGACTGCAGCTCGAACGGCGACAGGTTGATGCCAATGTGGATATCGCGATGCCGTTCGACGAGCGACGCGCAATCGCGCGCCACCAGCTGCATCACGCGCCGCGTGATCTCCCGTATCTGTCCGGTTTGCTCGGCTACGGGGATGAACGCGTCGGGCCGGATCATTTCGCCGTCCGGCCGCCGCCAGCGGATCAACGCCTCGGCGCCCACGCAGCGCCCGCTGCCCAGTTCGACGATCGGCTGGTAGAGCAGGAAGAACTCGTTCCGCCTGAGAGCCGTCTTGATGACCATGGGCAACGCCACGAGTTGCCGGGTCAGCGACAACGCCGCCAGCGCGAGGATGATTCCAGCCGCGACGCCCACCGGTACCAGCACCTTCGCGGTGCGGCGCAGCCCCTCATCCACTCGTGCCGCCGGCATCGCGGCATAGACCGCGAAGCCGGCCGGCTGCGACCTTTGAGCAACCACCAGGTACTTGCCGTCGGAGAACTCGACGCGTTGCGCGGCGCCCAGACGCCGGATCCATTCGGCGTTGAACGCGCCGCGCTTGATCATGAGGTGACGGCCCACAAGCGAGTACACGCCGGCAGACACGTCTGGCTGATCGACGAAGACGTCGAGGGGAAGATCCGCGAGGATGGCCGCGCTGTAGCCGCTGGCCGCGTGCGTCATGAGCACGAAGTTCCTGCCTGGCAGGATGGGAAACTTCACGTCGGGCCGGACATGCGCGCCCAGGGCGCTGGTGTACAGGGGAGGTCCGACCGGCGTGTCGTGGCGGCCATAGGACGAGCACAGCAGCCGGTCGCCCTTCACGTAGCCGACCGCCTGGACCTGCTCGGACTCCAGGTCGAGGAGGGCCATGAGACGTATGTTCTGCTCCGAACACGGATCCGCCGCACCTGCCGCCTCGATTCTGCGGAAAATGGCGAACGTCTGTTCGGTGGACTCGTTGCTGCGGCGCAGGGCATCGTCGGAAAGCGCGCCCACGAGCGTCATCTCCTCGTTGTAGCTCTGCCGCCAGGACCAGTACAAAGCGATGGCGATGGGCGCCGCGACGGCGATCAAACCCACGATGACGGCCACGGCGACCGCTGTCTTCTTGTCCAACGAGCCTCCTGCTGCGAATCGGCTTGTGGGGATTATGTCTCCGGCCGCCGCTCAGCGATCGGACGCCGCCAGCAGCCCGCGCATCTCGGCCGCATACTGCTCGGCGTTGAGGCCCGCCAGCAGATGCAGGATCTGGGGGGCCACGACCACGACCGCGGCGATTCCCTCGGCCCTGAGCGCCGGCTCCTGCACCTGGCGCCCGTCGCGGACGACAAGGCGAAGGCGCGTTGCGGCGCAGGCATCGACGCGGACGATGTTCGCCGCGCCGCCGAGGGCGGCGATGTAGGCACTGGCCCGCCGGGCCGCGTCGGCGTCGCGCGGACGCGGCGCCACGCCGGCCGCGGCCTGCGCCTTGATCGGCGACGCCTCATCGGTGGCGTCCGCCTCAGGACCTGCGCTCTTGAGATAGTCCTCCATCTGCGTCTTGAGGTTTTCGCTGCGGGTCCCGAAGATCGCCTGCATCCCGTTGCCGACCACGACCACGCCAGCCGCGCCAAGTGCTTTGAGCGCGTCGGGGCTGGCTTTGGTGACATCGGCGATCTGTACGCGCAGCCGCGTGATGCAGGCGTCGAGACCGAGGATGTTGGACCGCCCGCCAAAGGCACGGACCAGCTGAACGGCAAAGCGATCGCCCGAGGCGGCTGGCGCAGAAGGCGCCTCGTTCTCCACTTCGCGTCCCGGCGTGAGCAGGTTGAAGCGGCGGATCGCATACCAGAACAAGCCGTAGTACAGCGCCGCCCAGATCGGTCCGATGACCAGCAGCCACAAGGCGCCGTGAGACTTCGGGAACAGCACGACGTAGTCGATCAGCCCGTGCGAGAACGTGAAGCCGTGCTTGATGCCGAGCTCGACGCACAGGAAGTAGGCCGCGCCGGCGAGGATGGCGTGCGCCGCATAGAGCATCGGAGCCACGAAGAGGAACGCGAATTCGATCGGCTCGGTGATGCCGGTCAGGAACGCGGTCAGGGCCGCGGAGATCATGATGCCGCCGACCTTCTTGCGCTGCTCCGGCCTCGCCGCATGCCACATCGCCAGCGCCGCGGCGGGCAGTCCCCACATCTTGAACAGGTAGCCGCCGGTCATGTTGCCCGCCGTCGGATCGCCGGCAATGAAGCGGGCGATTTCGCCGTGCACGATCGTGCCGGTGGCGGGCTCCGTGTAGTCGCCGGCCTGAAAGAAGAACGGGACATTCCAGACGTGATGCAGGCCGAATGGGATGAGCGCCCGTTCGACGACCCCGTAGATGGTGAACGCCAGGGCGGGGCGCTCGTGCACGGCCCAGTGCGAGAAACGATCGATCCCGCTGCCTATCGGCGGCCATATGAAGCTGATCACCACACCAAGGACGATGACCGCGAAGGCGGTGATGATGGGCACCGACCGTTTGCCCGCGAAGAAGCCGAGATAGTTGGGCAGGTCGAGTTTGTAGAAGCGATTGAACACCGCGGCGGCAATGAGTCCGACGACGATCCCGCCGAAGACGCCGGTCTCGATCGACGGTATGCCCATGATCGGCCGCGGCTCGATGCCCAGCAGTTTCGCGACGATGCCCATCGTGGCCAGGAAGACGACGTAGCCGACTGTGCCGGCCAGCGCGGCCACGCCGTCGTTGTCGGCCAGGCCGATCGCGACGCCGATCGCGAAGAGCAGCGGCAGACTACCGAAGATGGCGCTGCCCGACGCGGCCATGACCTGCGAGAGCGTCTCGGGCAGCCACGACAAGTTCGCACTGCCGACGCCAAGCAGAATGCCGGCCGCCGGTAGGACCGACACCGGCAGCATCATGCACTTGCCGATTTTCTGGAGGACGGAGAAGGCGCGCTGGAAGATGGTCATGCCGATGGTTCCCCGTTCAGGCCGACGACGAGCGCACGCACTTCCTCCGCCGATTCCGCGGCGACGGCGCGATCGGCCAGCTGCCGGCAGGCGTCAAGACGGAGCGAGCGGATCTGGGCTTTCACTGCCGGAATCGCCGCCAGGCTGACACTCAGTTCGTCCACGCCGAGACCCACGAGGATGGGCACCGCCCGCGGATCGCTGGCAATGCCGCCGCAGACGCCGACACGCCTGCGCTCGGGACGGGCGCCGTTGATGGTGTGGGCAATGAGCCTGAGGACCGCGGGGCTGAGGCCGTCGACCCGCGGGGCCAGCTTGGGATGGCCCCGATCCATCGCCAGGGTGTACTGCGTGAGGTCGTTGGTTCCGATCGAGAAGAAATCCGCTTCGCGGGCGAACTGCGCCGCCATCACCGCCGCCGCCGGCACTTCGACCATGATGCCGGCCGGCACCGGCGGCATGCCGAGGCTCGCGGCCTCGTCGGCGAGCATTGCCTTGACGTCTCGCAGTTCGCGCAATGTCGCGATCATCGGAAACATGACGCGGACGCTGCCGAAGGCCGCCGCGCGCAGAATCGCGCGGAGCTGCGCCCGCAGGATCTCCGGGCGGTCGAGGCCGATTCTCACGCCCCTCTCGCCCAGGAACGGGTTGTCTTCCTTCGGGATCGGCAGGTACGGCAGCGGTTTGTCGCCTCCGACATCCAGCGTGCGGATGATGAGCGGGCGGTCGGCACCTACCGCGCGAGCAATCGCCTGGTAGGCTGCGAACTGCTGCTCCTCGGTCGGCGGATCGACGCGTTCCATGAAAAGGTACTCGGAACGCAGCAAGCCGACGCCCTCGCCGCCGAACGCGGCCACCTGGCTGGCGTCCGTGAGCCCGCCGATGTTGGCGAGCACCTCGATCCGCGTGCCATCGGCTGTGACCGCCGGCTCGAGTGCGTGCGCCAGGTCGTCCCTGCGGCGCTGCTCGGAACGCACCTGCGCCTGCCGGATGCGGGCCACCTCCGGCGGCGAGGCGTGCAGACGCAGCGTCCCCGTGTGGCCGTCGAGAATGACCACGGTTCCATCCGGAACGTCGAGCGCCGCCGGTTCGACGCCGGCGAGGGCCGGCAGGCCCAGCGACCGGGCCAGGATCGCGACGTGCGACGTGGCGCCGCCGCGCGTGGTACAGAAGCCGAGCACGCGTGAGCGATCGAGCGCCGCGGTGTCGGACGGCGTCAGCTCCTCGGCGATGAGGATCGAGTTTGGTGGATAGGCCGGCTGCCGGACGTCCAGCCCCGTCAGAATCGCGAGGACGCGCCGGCCGACGTCCCGCAAGTCGTTGGCGCGCTGCGCCAGCAGCTGGTTACGAAGACCGGCGAGCCGATCGGCGTGGGTGACAATCGCCTGCTTCCAGGCAAACGCCGCGCTCTTGCCGTGGGCGATGGCCGACTCGGCGATCTCGAGTAGATCCGGATCCGCGATTAGTTCTTGATGCGCGGCAAAGATCGCGGCCTTCGCCGGATCGGACCGCGCGTGGAGTTGCGCGCGCAGTGTGCCGAGCTGCGCCTGCGCGGTCGCGGTCGCGTCCGCGAGCCGGCGGCGCTCCTGGTCCGCGCCCACTCCGGCCTCTGACACCGCGATCTCGGTGCGGCGAACCTGACACACCTGGCCGACAGCCAGGCCGGGCGAGGCCGGGACGCCGATGAGCAGGTTGGGGTCATCCGACCTGCGGCGCGAGGGGGCAGCGGCTGCAGCGACGGCGAACGTCGCCGGTGCCGGCGCGGGCGCGCAGCCTTCATCACCACAGCCCTGTGCCAGCACGCGCGCCAGTGCCTCGACCGCGGCTGCGGCGTCGGGGCCGCTGGCCAGCACCCGCACCGTCGCGCCGTGGTCGATCTCCAGCGCCATGATCGCCGTCACGCTGCGCGCGTTGGCCTGCCGGTCGCCGGCTTGAAGCCGGCTCGTCGACCGAAAGCCCTTTGCCGTGTGCGCAAGCACGGCGGCGGGCCGCGCGTGCAGTCCCGCACGATTCGGGATGACGATCGCCTCGGATGTCACCGTCGCGACGCCGCCGGCAGCAGCGGCGCCGGCGTCCGTTGACACCGTCACCGTGAACAGCGGGTCCGTTCCAGCCCTCACGTACCCGCTGGCGCGCTCCCATGCGGTCACGCGATCACTGTTGGCGATGACGACCTGCGTCAGCAGGCTCTTCGCGTGCGTCGCCACGTAGTCCAGATCGAACTCGATGAGCGGCGTACCTGCGCCGACGGTGTCGCCGCGTTTCACGCGCGGCCGGAACCCTGCGCCCTTCAGCGCCACCGTGTCGATACCGATGTGCATCAACACCTCGACGCCTTCCGGCGTGCGCAGGGTCACGGCATGACTCGTTGCGGGAAGCGAGACGACCTCGCCATCACATGCCGCCATCAGCAGCGCGTCCGTTGGATCGATGGACAGCCCGTCTCCGACGATTTTCTGGGCGAACACCGGGTCGGGCACGGACTCCAGCGCCCAGACCTGACCGGACAGCGGTGCGAGAATGGTGAGTCGGGACATCGTCATCACGGGCGCTTGCGAGCCAGGCGAGTAGCATCGCATCTCCAGACTCGCCTCAGAAGCGCGGGCGCGCCCGATAATGCAATCGCGAGACCAGCGGGGGCAGAGCCTTCACACGGTAGAATGTCGCCCGGTCGATCGTCGCAGGTGCCTTTCGGAGCTTGATTCATGCGATACATCCTCGCGCTCGACCAAGGTACCACCAGCTCACGCGCGATCGTGTTCGATCACGAGGCCAACATCGTGGCCGTGGGCCAGCGCGAGTTCCCGCAGATCTTTCCGCGGCCGGGCTGGGTCGAACACGACCCGAACGAGATCTGGGCCACGCAGGTCGCCGTCGCGACGGAAGCGCTCGGCCGCGCGCACCTGCGGCCGCGCGATATCGCCGCCATCGGCATCACCAACCAGCGTGAGACGACCCTGGTGTGGGATCGCGAGAGCGGCGCTCCGGTCTACAACGCGATCGTCTGGCAGGACCGTCGCACCGCCGAACACTGTGATCGGCTGAGGCAGGAGGGCCACGAGGACTTGATCCGCCAGCGCACCGGCCTGGTGGTCGACGCGTACTTTTCCGGCAGCAAGATCGCGTGGGTTCTCGACAACGTGCCCGGGGCTCGGGAGCGAGCGGAGGCCGGAAAGCTGGCGTTCGGGACGGTCGACAGCTGGCTGGTGTGGCAGCTGACGAGCGACTCGACCCACATCACCGACGTGACCAACGCGTCACGCACCATGCTGTTCAACATCCACACCAGGCAGTGGGACGAGGACCTGCTGAAGCTGCTGCGCATACCGCGCAGCCTGCTGCCGGAGGTCCGGTCGTCGAGCGAGATCTACGGTCGCGTGTCGACGACGCTGGGTTTCGCGGACGTGCCCATCGCGGGCATCGCCGGCGATCAGCAGGCGGCACTGTTCGGGCAGATGTGCCTGACGCCGGGCATGACCAAGAACACCTATGGCACCGGCTGCTTCCTGTTGCAGAACACCGGCGACCGGCCGGCCGTCTCGCGCAACCGGCTGCTCTCCACCATCGCCTGGCAGGTCGGCGGCAAGACGACGTACGCGCTCGAGGGCGGTGTCTTCATCGGTGGCGCCGTTGTCCAGTGGCTGCGCGATGGGCTCGGCATCATTGCCAAGTCGTCCGACGTTGGCGCACTGGCCATGTCGGTGCCGGACAGCGGCGGCGTCTACCTCGTACCGGCCTTCTCGGGCCTTGGCGCCCCGCACTGGGATCCGTATGCGCGAGGCACCATCATGGGTATCACACGAGGCACGACAGCGGGACACATTGCACGGGCGGCGGTCGAGAGCATCGCGTTCCAGGTCGCCGACCTGCTGTCCGCCGTGACCGACGACTCCGGCATCGATCTGCCGGAGTTGCGCGTCGACGGCGGCGCCGCCGCCAACGATGGCCTGCTCCAGTTTCAGGCCGACCTGCTCGGCGTCACGGTCGTGCGGCCGCAGGTGACCGAGACCACCGCACTCGGTGCAGCGTATCTCGCGGGGCTTGCGGTCGGCTTCTGGGACGCGACTGAGACGGTGGCACGCCATTGGCGCGTCGACCGGCGCTTCGAGCCGTCACAGCCCGCGTCGCGCTCGACGGCGCGGCGGGCCGAGTGGAACGAGGCGCTGAAGCGCTCCAGGAACTGGGTCGCGCCAGGGCAATAGCCATGCGTCGCTCCGACATGACCGCGCGCCTCGAAGAGCGGCGCAGCCCCTGGGACATCGTCGTCATCGGCGGTGGCGCTACCGGCGTCGGTATCGCTGTCGATGCGGCCAGCCGCGGCTACGACGTGCTGCTGCTGGAGCAGCACGACTTCGGCAAGGGCACGTCGAGCCGAAGCACCAAGCTCGTGCACGGCGGCGTGCGCTATCTCGAACAAGGCAACATCGCGCTGGTCATGGAGGCGCTCAAGGAACGCGGATTGCTGCGACAGAACGCCCCGCACCTGGTCAGCAACCTTGCCTTCGTCGTTCCCAACTACGACTGGTGGGAAGCGCCGTTCTACGGGCTTGGCCTCAAGATCTACAACGCGCTCGCCGGCAAGTACGGCTTCGGCTCGTCCGAGGTTCTGTCACGCGAGGAGACGTTGGCACGGCTGCCCACCATCAACACCGAGGGCCTCCGTGGCGGTGTGGTCTACTACGACGGCCAGTTCGACGACACGCGGCTGCTGATCAATCTCGTAGCGACCGCCGCGGATCAAGGCGCGACGCTGGTCAACTACGCGCGTGTGGTCGCGCTGACCAAGGGTACGGACGGCTTCGTCGACGGCGTCGTCGCCGCCGATGAGGAAACCGGGCAGGAATGGACGATCGCCGCACGCGTCGTGATCAACGCGACGGGCGCATTTTCAGACTCGGTGCGCCGGCTGGCCGAACCGGATGTCACGTCGTTGATTGCGCCGAGCCAGGGCATTCATCTGGTGTTTGACCACTCGTTCCTGCCGTCGACGTCGGCGATCATGGTGCCGCACACGTCGGACGGTCGCGTCATGTTCGCGATTCCGTGGCACGGCCACACCCTCGTCGGCACGACCGATACGCCGATTACCACGCCAACGCTCGAGCCGGTGCCGCTCGACGAGGAGATCGAGTTCGTGCTCGAGACGGCCGGTCGCTACCTCCTCAAGCCACCCACTCGGAAGGACGTCCTGAGTGTGTTCGTCGGTATCCGGCCGCTCGTCAAAAGCGGTGACGGCAAGTTGACGGCGGCGCTGTCACGCGATCACACGATTCATTTCGACGCCTCAGGCCTGATGACGACGACCGGTGGCAAGTGGACGACGTACCGGAACATGGCCGAGCACGCGGTCGATCAGGCCGCCGACTTCGCGCGGCTGGCCGAGCGGCCGTGTGTCACCCGCTCGCTCAACGTGCACGGATTCCATTCCAATGCCGATCGGTTTGGCGCCCTTGGCGTCTACGGGTCTGATGCGCCTGCGATTCAGGATCTGATGCGTGCCACGCCGTCGTGGTCGGAACCACTGCATCCGCAATTGCCGTACGTGGGCGCGGAAGTCGTGTGGGCGACGCGTCACGAAATGGCCCGAACCGTCGAGGATGTGCTGGCGCGCCGTACCCGTGCGCTGTTCCTCAACGCGCGCGCCGCCGAGGCCATGGCACAGGAAGTCGCCCGGCTGATGGCAGCTGAACTCGACTGGTCCGAATCCCGCGCAGTCCGGGAGGTGGCGGCATTCACGACCCTGGCAAAAGGCTACCAACTCTCTACCAAGGGCTGAAGGGCGGTGGTTCGCGTTTGCCGCGGCGCCTCCTGGCCGAACGCTGCCTCAAAACATCTGGCCGATCGAAAAATGGACCCGCACGCTGCGCCGGCCGTAGTCGTTGCTGAACGGATACCCGAAATCGAGGCGCAGCGGCGCGAGCGGCGTGCGCACGCGCACGCCGAGACCGGCGCCCAGCGCCAGGTTGCCGAGCTTGAGGGCGGTGGTCGACGCAAACGTGTTCCCGGCATCCACGAAGGCGGCGCCCTCGAACAGCCGGGAGATTGGATAGCGCAGTTCGCCGTTCAAGACCAGCAGGTCGGTGCCGCCCAACGCAAAGCCCGCGACGTTGATCGCCGACAGCGACTCCTCTGGATAGCCTCGAACCGTGCTCGTGCCACCGGCGTTGAACAAGAGATCGATGATGCTGACCGGCGCCGTGCCGGAGTAGCCCTGGATCGTACCGAAGCGGAGGCTTCCCGCTGCCGTCAACTTGCCCACCGGCCGATAGTACGACTGGCGAAGGAAATAGCGGACGTAGCCGAGATCGGAACCGGCCGCACGAACGCCGAGCTGAAGGCTCGAGCTGTGGAACACGCCGCGCGTGGCGTCGAACGGACTGTCGCGCTTGTCGACAATGACGGAGAAGATCGGTCCCGACAGCGGCCCGCCGGTATCCACGTGCTGATCGTCTCGATCCACGAGAAAACGCCGGAACGCAAAGTTGTATCCCCACACGAGCTCGAACACCGATGCCGGCCGCCAGCGCTGCTCGAACGTCACTTCACGACGCCGGTCGTCCAGCGTCGCGCCCTCGAGCGGAGTGGTCTCGTCGAGCAGGTCCTGCTCGCGACGATCGCGCAGGTAGACATTGGTTCGGATGCGTTTGCCAAACACGCGCGGCGAGGACAAGAGCAGCGCGATGGTCCGCAGGTCCGGGTCCCAGTGGGCGCCGACACTCGCCTGCACCGCCCGGCCAATGAAGTTGCGGTCGCGCAGTTCCGCTGAGCCGCCGAACATGGTCCCGCTCGATTTGCCGGTGGATCGATCGAAGCCGAACTGCGCGCCATACTTCAGCTGAAACCGCTGCGGCTCCTCCGCGTTGATGGTCAGCGTCCGCGGCTGCTCACCAGACACCCCCGGGTTGAGTGCCGAGTCGCCGAAGTCGAAGTCGACACGCCGGAACGATCCGATGTCGTAGAGATTGCGGCTCGTGGCTTCGATGGCGCCCTGGCCCATGGCGTCGCCGGGCTCCAGCGTGATGGCCTTGCGGACCAGCCCACCGTTGGTCGTGTCCGCTCCCACGACGTTCACATCCTTGACGAGGTAGAGCGGACCCTCACGCACCGCCCACGCGATCGACACCGATCCGTCCTTCGCGGTAGCCAGCGTGTGCGTGACAACCGCACTCCGATAGCCGAGCCCGGCATAAAACGCTTTCAGTCGCTGCGTCGCTTCCACCGCTGCGGACGCGGCCAAGGGCTCGCCCGTGGACAGGCCCAGCGCCTCCGTGGCGCCCGTCATCCTCGCCGGATCGACGCCCTGCAACTGCACCCGGGCAAGGCGCGACAGCACTCCTTCGTCGATGGCGAACGACAGCGTGGCGCCGGTGTCCTGAAAAGCGGGCTCCCCTACGGTGACTTGCGCCTGAGGGTAACCACGACTCGCGTAGAGCTGCCGGACCTGCCAGGCGATCGTCGGCACGTCGATCCAGACATCCGACTCGGCGTGATGCGGTGCGACGAGCGCATCGAGTTCGGGGCCCGGCACGGCGCGATTGCCGCTCCAGGCGACGGTCAGCCGCTTCGTTTGGGGTCCTCGGGCCAGCTGCAAGGTGACGCGAGCGAGATCTGGCGTCTCCGGCAGGAAATCGAGCTGCACCGTCGGCCGGTAATAGCCGCGGCGTGCCAGGGCTTCGCGCGCGATGCGGTCGAATTCCGGCCGAACGACGTCGGCGATCGGCAAGGCGCGCCACACCTCGTACATCGCGTCCAGCACCTCGCCGGGCAGCGGATCGCCAACCGCCTCGATGATGGTCCGCGGTCCCCGCTCGATGTCGTAGGTCAGCGACACGCTGGCGCGATCGGCGGCCTCGCGTCGCGTCGGCGCGATGCGGACACGATGGTAGCCGCGATCGAGATAGAAGCGCTCCAATCGATGGCGGTCCTCGATCCACCGCCGGACGTCGAAGCGATCGCCGGCCGCAAGCTCGAGAGTTCCCGCGAGCGTCGCGTCGCTGAATCCCGGTGTGCCGGTGATCCCGACGCTCTCGACGATCGGCCGTGGCTGGGTCGAGCCCGTCCGGCGCCCCGAGCGCGCGCCACCCGGTGTACCAGGCCCGAACACGAGCGAGCGGCGAAATTCGAGCGTCCGGGTTCCGTCCTCGACCGACGAGGCACGCACCTCCTGGGCCACGGTCGGCTTCCACACCAGGACCCACGTGACCGAACCGTCTTCGAGGTTGTCGGAAAAGATCAGGTCGAATGATGACCCGAGCGACTTCATCACAGTCAGATGCTGAGCCGTGCTGACGTCCTTGGACACGAGATCGAGGTCGGCGGCGCCGATGCGGATCGAGTCGAGGCCGACGAACTGCCCGGCGAAGCCGAGGACGTCGGTGGCGGCCGCGGCGGCCGCGAACTTGTCGTCGGACTTCCTGCTCTGGGCCGTCTGCTCGCCAGCCTGGCCCGTCACGATGAGCGTTTGCAGGTCGCGCTCGCCGAGGGGCGGCGTGGAGCTGTAGGAGACGGCGATGCGATCAGGCGTGCCGTTGATGCGGATGGTGACGTCGTAGTCTCCGATCCGCGTATCGCCCATCGCGTCGACCGTTGGGACGAGCCCGTCGGCGGGAGCGAACCGCACCTGGCTGTCCCGGAGCCGATACGTCCGGCCTCCGATCGTGATGCGGCCCTCGTCCACGATATCCACGCGCCCGGACAGCGCCGGCGAGTCAATCGTTCCGCCGAGCCGAAGATCGGGCAGCAGTTCCACGGTGCCGGCGCTGTTGGCGATCAGAATCGGATCGGTGACGGCGAAGCTGACGTCGAGGACCGTGCCCGCCAGCCACGATGGCAGCGCGAAGCCCGCGGCGCCGCGGGTCGCGGAAGACATCGAGTTCACGAGTTGCAGGATACGGGTCAGCGGTTCGGTGTAGCGGTTCGAGGTAATCTCTGCCGTGCCCTGCAGCCGCGGGGCCGACCCGGCGCGCTGCCACACGAGATCGGCGGCGAGCTGGCTGTGCAGGCCACGCGGCACATCGAGCAGGATGTCATTGGCGACGATCGTCAGGCCGCCGCCGGCGACACCGGCCTCGAGAGGCAGCCGGCCGTCGATGCGGATCGTGCCGCCGTTGACGGTGCCGCCAAGCCTGGTCACCGATAGCAACTGGTCGGCGAGCCGCACCTGGCCGGACCAGCCCGCAAACATGATGCGCTGCCTGGGAACGAGCCAGGAGGCATCGCGTAGCGCCAGATCGGACGTGATGCGGACGGCGCCCGGTTGGCCGTGGAACTCGGCGTTTCCCTCGAGCCGGCCGGTCGCCTGGCCCGCCAGGACCGCTCCGACGATGCCGAGTTCGCTGTCGATGTCCAGACGCAGGTCGGTCTCGACTCCTGTGACGAGACCGACCTGGCCTCGGCCGATCACCCGGGATCCAGGGCCGCGCCAGTCAAGGGTCTCGATGGAGAGCGCGCCTTCGGACAACCGAAAACGGCTGACCTCAAACTGGGCATACCTCACGTCCTTCAGGGTCGCCTCGGCGCGCTCGAGCCGGAGGTCGCCACTGATGGCGGTCACGTCCGGTCTCGACGCCGACACTTTCGCGGACAGATCGACGCTGCCGCCGAGCGCCTCGATCGGGGGGCGTCCGAGCGTCTCCAGGAACGCCGGCACCTCGACGGTCGCCTGGCCTTCGAACGTGGCCGGCGCGTCGGCCGGCCCTTGCGCGACCTGCCAGCCTGAAGGGAGCCACCGGTTCAGCCAGCCCAGTGGAACATCGGCCGTGGCTGCCAGCTGGCCTCCGAGCAGCGCGCCGGTCGCCTTGCGGACCTCCGCGCGCCGTCCCGTAAGGACGACCGACGCGCTCACGTCCCTGGCGAGGAGGCGGTCGCCTTTCGACAACGCCGACACCGTGGTGTCGATGGTGCCGGACGCGGTCAGTCCGGCCGGCGATGCCTGAGCCTCGAGATGCCCGCCAATCCGGCCGGCCGCTACCAGATCGGCGTGGCCGCTGACCCGGCTCAGCCACGGAGCCAGCGCGCCGAGATCACCGTCCACGTCGAGCACCAGTTGTCCCGTGGATCGATCGGTCGCAAGCGCTCCGCCAAGGCGCGCGCCCAGGCCGCCTATGGTCATCGCCACGGCGTCCACCTGGACGCGGCCGCCGTTCATGCTGGCGCGCAGTCCACGGCTCACCGCAATCGGCACGTCGAACAGCGTGACGTCGATCGGCGCGACGTCCAGAGCAATGGTCGTTCCCGGCAGGTCTTGCAGGTCTCCGTTGAAGGCGATCGACCCCGAGACGTTCCCACGAGCCGCGCCGGCATCGAGAGCCGACATGCCGGTCATCGCGAGCAGCGCGTCGATGCCGTAGTCGACGATCGCTGCGCGGCCTGCGAAGGTATTGGGACTCACCAGACCGACCGAGGCGTCGAGCGTCGTCTTGAGGCCTGGCGCGTGCGCCTGCACGCGCACGGTGCCCGCGGCGAGGGTCAGATCCGCAGCGACGGCTCCGGCGCCGCGGCCGTCGATGGTCACCGCTCCGATCGTGAGCGTACCTTCGCCGCTGAGATCGGTCGCCAGACCGTTGAAGACGCCGTCGAAGGCGCCGTCCGTGGCAGTGAGCGCCGGCGAGCCGTCGTGACGAACGGTCAGGTTTCTTCCGGTGACGGATGCCTCAACGGCCGGTTCGCTCACGGGACCTGACCAGGTCCCTGTCGCGACGAGCGACCCGCCGAGCGTCACATCATGTCGTGGCGCCAAGGCAGCCGTCTCGAGCCCGCCAGCGAGCGCGCGAAACGTTCCGGTCGATGTCCGTTGTGCGGTGTCCACGCCGAACGATGCGTCGAGATCCAACGGCGGGAGCCCGGCGAGGGTCACGGCACGACCGATGACACGCCCGGCAAGCCGCACTTCTCCCAGCGTGCCGTCAATCGTGGCATCGAGCTCGATGGCGCCATCGGCGGTTGAGGCGTCGATGGTCCTGCCGATACCGAACTCCTGCGCCTGTCGGAGCGCCGCCGGAAGACTGGCCGTTCGTGCCATGACGTGTCCGCCGACTGTCGAGGCCTGCCAGCGCCGCGAGTCGAGGCGGATGTCGGCAGCGGCGGTAAGGTCCATTGCGCTGGTGTCGGGAGCGGACGCCTCAACGTGCCAGCGCTCGCCCCGACCCGACCCGCGCACGACGATTGGCACGATCGTGCCGCCCGCCACGGCGCCGGTTGTCGCGGTCACCTCGACGCGCGGGGCAACCGAGGCACTGTCAGCGCGCCATTCGATGACGGCCGTGCCGCTCTTCGAGACCGTGCCAACGAGGCTGGAAGCGCCCGGAATCTGGCGAGCGTCAACTCCTGCCCATCGCGCTTCGACGCGACTCACGCGGCGCTCGCCGCCCAGGACGACCGCGCCGTGCGCCTCGGCCGTTCCACCGGCAATGCCGAGAGTGACTCTCTTCAGCGACAACTGCCCGTTGGTGTACTCGCCGGCGGCCCGGAACGCGGTGGCATGCAGACCCGACCAGGCCAGCGACTGGCTGTGCGTTTCGAAGGCGATTACGGGCGCGGCGAACGATCCCGTGACGTGCGCGAGGGCCTCCACTGGTCCCACCGGTCCGGCGTCGTCGCGCAGGTCGGCCCACAACGATTCGAGATTGGACGAACCACTCACGGTGACGTCCACCGTGCTCGAGTTGTCACCAAGTGTGATGGCGCCGCTCGCGTGCAATTGGCTGCCGGGTCGCGACGCGGTCAGCTGGCGGATGCTCAGGCGCTGGTCCTCGAGATCGAAGGCGCCGGCTGCGGATTCGACGTCGATCGTCCGATCGCCGGCGGTCATCGCCACCCCGTGCAGCGCCGCGATGGTGGCCCGCCGCTCGTCAGCCGCAACGTTGCGCCGCGAAGGGCGACCGAGGCCGCCGGCTGTACAAACGAGACGTCGAGACTCTCGACGAGAATCGGCGGGAACACGACAGTGGCCCGGTGCGACCGGTCGCCCGTCGCGCGCGGCAGGTTGTCGGTGCCGTCGCCCTCACGACGAACGTCGATACGAGGCCCCGTAATCGACACCCGCTGCAGGCTGACATCTCCAGTCAGCGTACGGAGGCCGAACGACACGGCGATCCGATCGGCTGTCGCGAATGGCTGTGCCGGTGTGCCGACGGCAGCCAGTCGCACATCGTGGAGTTCCGCCGAGAGTGTCGGGAGGTTGTAGGAAAGCGACCCGGCGCGCAGGTCGATTCCATACGAAGCGCGCAGCGCCTCAACGGCACGTTGCAGGACCAGCGCGCGGACCGAAGGTGCATGCGCGGCAAGGAGCGCGAGCAGGATCGCGCCTACGGCAGCGGCGGCGGCGAGGCGGGTCTTACGGAGCATCGGTGACGAGCCGAGGAAGCAGGCATCGATCACTCATCGGTCACCTCGAAGACGTGATAGCCCCACGGCGGCATGTCCAGATACAGTCCGCGCGCGTCGAGGTCGCGGCCATCGCGATCGAAGGTGAGCGCGCCCATCACGTCCCTGAAGCGGACGAGTCCGGCGATCGTGGCCGGCAGGCGAACGAAACACTGGCTGTGATTGCCCGCGTGGTTGATGGCGACGAGTCGCCGCTGCCCCGTCTCCCCCGTCCACATCCACGCCAGGAAACAGTCCCAGGTCCAGTTCCCGTCCCACGCCGGCACGCATTCAAGCAGACGCCAGGAACCCTCGCGAACGACGGCGTCACGCAGCACCGCCAGCAGCCGTTGGTAGAACCGCAGCACGGCCTGGTCGGTGGGTTCGATCGGAGCCCTGACCAGATGGGGTGAAATGCGCTTCTTGCAGCCCTCGAACTGACCCTGGTGAAAGAAGCGCAGGCCCGGCGACAGGTACGTGACCAGGGCCGCGGCTTCGTGCCTCTGCGGTTCGAACGTCGCGGCCGCCCGTGGCTCGTCGTGGTTCTCCAGGAAGCGCGCCAGCCTGTTCTGATAGTCGAGGCCGGCGTGCAGGTGCTCTCGGACCGGTTTGGCGTGGCCGTCTCGCAGGCGATCGTAGAGGCTCTTGTCGTAGGTGTAGTCGAAGCCCTGCTGCTGCATGGTCCATTCGAGGCCCCAATAGACTTCGGCCATGAAGCAGAAGCCCGGAGTCCGGTCGCGGACGCGCGCCGTCGTCTCGGGCCAGAAGAGCGGCGCACGACGACCCCAGGTGCGTTCGAAGACATCGGGAAGAACGAGCATGGCCATGTCGCACCGCACCCCGTCGCATTGTCCGGCAATTCTCAGGAGCTCTCCGCGCATCGCCGCTTGCGTCGCCGGATTGCTGTAGTCGAGCTGCAGGGTGTCGGGCCAGCCGGCGAAGTACGGGTCGCGTCCCAGCGCCACGACCTGGTCACCGCGGCGCAGCGTGAGGCGCGTGTAGTTCTGCGGCGCCAGCGCCAGATCGGACTCGGTGCCGGCGATGAAGTACTCGGGGTGTTCTTCGACCCACGGATGATCCGGTGCCATGTGATTGGGGACGAAATCGAGCATCAGCCGCAGTCCGCGATCGCGGAGGCGCTGCCGAACCCGCGCCAAGGCGGCGTCGCCGCCAAGGCCGGGATGGACGGTGTAGCCGGTGATCGCGAATCCGGAGCCGGCGATGTCCTCCTCGCGCAGGTCGGGCAGCGTTTGCTCAAACTCGTGACGCCACTCCGGATTGGCGCGTGAGATCCGTTGGGCGGCTGCGCCAGTGCGCCACACGCTGAGAAGCCAAATCCAGTCGAACCCCAGCGCCGCCAGGCGATCGAGCTCGGCGTCGGGTATGTCGTCGAGCGTGGCGGGCCGGCCAAGCGTCTGCGACAACCGCGTCAACCAGACGCGGGTGTTGATCTGATACAGCGAAGGATGGAGCGGTGTGGGCATGTCAGTTCGTTTCCGCCCGGAGCGGCACGGGCGCGGTCATTGCGACGGTGACGACCGCGGTCACGCAAACCCCGCCGGCTCGGTCGCGGCCACTCGCTCGTAATGCTGAACGGCACTCTGCACGTTGAAGAACAGGCGTTCGTGGCCGAGGGTCCGGCCAAGAGTGGACTGCTGTACCACTGTCAGCACTTCAGGGTTGAGCGCCGCCATCCACATCGCCACACCCTGTCGCCGCAGCCGCTGTTCGGCTTCGATCAGCATCTTGAGGGCCGTGTACTCGATGTCGACGAGCCCTCGACAGTCAATCAGCACGACGGCGGGCTTCGACTCGTCGATCAGCGACCAGACGCGATCGCCTAGGCCCTGGGCATTGAGGAAAAAGGCCCGCCCCTCGATTCGCACGATGAGCAATCCTGGCCACGACTCGTCCTCCGCGTGCTCGCTCGAACGCGGCCGGAACACATCGGTGCCCGGCTTGCGCCCGAGAACGTGGACCGTCGGGCGGTAGGCCTGCTGCGCCAGCGCCAATAGCGAGACAATCACTGCCACCACGATGCCCTGGAGCGTGCCCAACAGCACCACCCCGACCAACGCCACCACCGCCCACCGGAACTCGATGCGGCGCACGGCGCGAATGTCGCGGAATTCAATCGGTTTGATCAGGTCCACGGAATACGCGATGACGACCGCCGCCAGCGCCGCTTGCGGCATCAGGCCGATCACCGGACCGAGTACCAGCAGCGACGCGATGGCGATGCCGGCCGTCACCAGGGCGGCGGCCTGGGTGCGCGCACCTGCCTTGCGGTTGACGGCGGTCTGGGTCGTGCCGCCTCCCGCGGGCATCGCCCCGAACAGTCCACCGGCGACATTCGCCATACCCACGGCCAGCAATTCGCGATTCGGCTGGAGACGAGGTTCACCAGGAGCGGCGAAGGCGCGTGCCGCGGCGATGCTCTCGGTGAAGCTCATCAAGGCGATTCCAACCGCCGCCGGCCACATCTCCCACATGACGTCGACGCGCGGGGGGACCAACCCGGGCAGACCTCCCGGGACCGCGCCGACGACGGCCACTCCAGCCTGATCGAGCTTCAGCAGCGCCGACGCGGCAATAGCCAGGCCGATCGCGACGAGTGGCGCGGGTGCGTGCTCGAGGAATCGCTCGACCAGGACGATCACCGCGAATATCGACACGGCCAGCACCAGCGTCGCCACCGACGTCTCCGGCAGATGCCGGGCGATCGAAAGGAGATCCCGGAAGAAGCCAGCCTTGTCGATATGGATTCCGAGCAGCTTCGGAACCTGATCGACCACGATCACCAGGCCGATGCCTGACTTGAACCCGGTCAGGACTGGTTCGGAAATGAAGTTGGCCACGAAGCCAAGTCTGATCGCCGAGGCCAGCGACAACAGCACGCCGACCAGCACCGCCAGCGTTGCAGAGGCCACGATCAGGTCGGTTCCGCCGCCGGGGGCTACGCGCCCCAGTTCCGCTCCCGTCAGAATGGCCAGGGTCGTCGTCGTGCTGACGCTGAGCGGCCGCGACGTCCCGAGCAGGGCATAGACCACCATTGGGACACTCGCGGTATACAGTCCGACCTGCACTGGCAGGCCGGCGATGGTGGCGTAGGCGAGCGCCTTGGGCACGACGACGGCCGCCGCCGTCAGGCCGGCAAGGATGTCGAGCCGCAGCCCGTCCTGCGAACGGTCCCCGGCAGTCCCAACCATGACCGCGCGAGAGCCGGAATCCGTTCTCATCGACGGGGAGCTCAGCGAGCGGCGGAGCGACCGGCCTTTGAGTACAGTCCGCCAGGTGCGCCCGAGGTGAAGGCGCCAGAGCTGCCGGCCAGGCGGCTGTCGACGCATTGCAGTGGGCCCTGGGCCTGGTGCCAGGCGATCCCGCTGGCCTGGTTTCTCGGCAGCCACGCGACCTTTCCTGTGTCGAGCGAGTACACCGCGCCGACGACCGTCAGGGTGCCGCGCTCGACCAGCTCCGCCAGGACCGGCATCGAGGTGCGGACTTGCCGCACGACGTTCTCGACGTTGATCCGAACCGCGTTGTCGATCACATCGCCGGGCTGAGTCCTGGCACGTTCGACGGCCGGGCGGATGAGCGCGAGCAGCGACGGCAGGTGTCCCTCCGCGTCTCCGCTCTCCGCGGCCGCCGTCACCGCCCCGCACTTCTGGTGACCCATCACGACGAGCAGCGGCGTGTGGAGATGCCCGGCCGCATATTCGATGCTCGCGAGCTCGGCGTCGCTGGCGACGTTGCCCGCGACACGGACGTCGAACAGATCGCCGAGACCTTGATCGAGGATGATTTCCGGCGCGACTCGCGAGTCGGCGCAGCTCAGGACAATGGCGTGCGGGCTCTGGGTCGAGGCGAGCTCGCGCTGGCGCGCGGCGCTCTGGTGCGGGTGCTGGTACCGCTTCGCCACGTGATGTTCGTTGCCAGTCTTCAGTTCGCGGAGCACGGTATCGGCTGACGGCAGCTTGTCTTCGGCAGCGACGACGGCGCTGCACAGGGCGGCGGCCGCGAACGCTCGCATCATCCTCGGTCTCATCGGGAACTCCTTCACCTGGTGACGGGCGGAGACGCGCGTGGAGCGGTGCCCCTCCCGTAGGCCTGCTCCTGGGTGAGGCGTTCCGCGAGTCCCCCTTTCTCCACCGCCAATACATCGGCTCCGCTGAGGCGGCCGAAGATGTCGAGCAGGCGTGCGATCACGCCCGTCCAACCGGTCTGATGGCTCGCTCCGAGACCGGCGCCGTTGTCCCCGTGGAAATACTCGTAGAAGAGAATGAGGTCGCGCCAGTGCGGGTCGTCCTGGAACTTCGCGGTCCCGCCGTAGACCGGTCGGCGACCGTTGGCGTCTCGCAGGAAGATCTTCGCGAGCCGCCCGGACAGCTCATGAGCCACCTCGAAGAGCGTCATCCGGCGACCCGAACCGGTCGGGCACTCGACCGTGAAGTCGTCGCCGTAGAAAGCGTAGAGGTTGAGGAGCCCGCGGACGATGAGCGCGTTCACCGGCATCCAGACCGGCCCCCGCCAGTTCGAGTTCCCGCCGAACATCCCGGTGTCCGATTCGGCCGGGAGGTAGGCGACGTGGTGGGTGTCATGCCCGACATGAAGGACGAACGGGTGGTCCTGATGGCAGCGGGAGAGCGAGCGGATGCCGTACGGGCTCAGGAACTCGTTCTCGTCGAGCAGGTAGCCGAGCACTCGTTCGAGCCGATTCTTCGAGAGCGGCGAGAGCAGGCGGCGCCCGGCGTAGCCGACGAATCCCTCTGCGGTCGGAGCGACCTGCGCCACGACCTCGGGATAGCGCTCCCTGTACATTTTGATGAGCTCGAGGAGCCGCGGGTGATTGGCCATGTCGTGCTGGCCGAATATCGTGGAGGCACAGAGCGGGAGCAGCCCGACCATGGACCGGACCTTGAGGCGCGTCGCGGATCCGTCCGGCATCCGCAGGACGTCGTAGAAGAACCCGTCCGTCTCGTCCCACATCTCGTCATGGTTGTCGCCGATGCGGTCCATCGCGTAGGCGATCCACATGAAGTGCCGGAGGAAGGTGAACGCGGCCTCTTCGTAGATCGGGTCGTGGTCGGCGAGGATGAGCGCGATCTCGATCATGTTCTGGCAGTAGAACGCCATCCACGCGGTGCCGTCGGCCTGCTCGAGCGACCCGCCGGTCGGCAGCGGCGCGCTGCGGTCGAAGATGCCGATGTTGTCGAGGCCCAGGAACCCGCCGGCAAAGACGTTCCGTCCCTCGGGGTCCTTGCGGTTCACCCACCAGTTGAAGTTGAGGGCCAGGCCCTGGAACGAGCGCTCCAGGAATTTGACGTCCTCCCGCCCGAGGCCTCGCTCCATCTTGTAGAGAAACAGCGTCGCCCACGCATGGACGGGGGGATTGACATCGCTGAAGTTCCACTCGTAGGCGGGGATCTGTCCGTTCGGATGGGCGTAGAGGCTTCGCAGCATGAGGAGCAGCTGCTCCTTCGCGAAGTCGAAGTCGACGAGCGACAGCGCGAGCGTGTGGAACGCCAGGTCCCAGGCGGCATACCAGGGGTACTCCCACTTGTCGGGCATCGAGATGATGTCGCCGTTGAACATGTGGAACCATTCGGCGTTGCGGATCCGCCGCCCCGAGCCCCCGAGGAGTGGATGCGCCTGATGCTCCCTGAGCCAGGTGTCCACGTCGAAGAGGTAGTACTGCTTCGACCAGAGCATCCCCGCCAGCGCCTGGCGGTGGACCCGCCGCTCGTCCTCGTTCAGGGTGTTCGGAGCGACCCGCTCGTAGAATTCATCGGCATCCTTGGTTCGGGCGGCCATGGTCGCGTCGAAGCCCTTCCCAAACGGCCTCGCCGCCAACGTCGCCGACAATCGCAACCGGATGATCGAAGCGCCGCCCGCCGGCACGTCGAGGATGTACCGCGCCGCCGCCTTGGTGCCGGTCTTCTGCGGGTTGACGGCGTCGGTGTTTCCAGAGACGACGTAGTGGTGAAACGCGTCCTTGACGAAGGGCGTCGGGTTCGGCTGCCCCCACAGACGTGAGGCGTTGCTGTCGTTTTCCGTGAAGAGCAGCTCGGGCTGCCCGTCACACGCCAGGGTATAGTCGCCGAGTTCGGGGTGCGTGGCGCGGATCGCTCCGCCGGATTCCCGCAGCATCGGCTTGACTGCCTCTTTGCCCCACGACCACGTGTTGCGGAACCAGAGCGTGGGTAGGACGTGGAGCCGCGCGGCCTCGGGCCCGCGGTTGTGCACCGTCACCTGGATCAGGACGTCTTCCGGCCCCTCCTTCGCATACTCGACGAAAACGTCGAAGTAGCGGTCGTCGTTGAACACGCCGGTGTCGAGCAATTCGTACTCGAACTCGTCCCTCGACCGCTGCCGGCTGGTCTCGACGAGATCGCGATACGGGAACTCCCGCTGCGGGTACTTGTAGAGGTACTTCATGTACGAATGGGTGGGAGTCGAGTCGACGTAGAAGTAGTACTCCTTGACGTCCTCGCCATGGTTCGACTCGCTGTTGGTGAGCCCGAACAGGCGTTCCTTGAGGATGGGATCGCGCTCGTTCCAGAGCGCCAGCGCGAAGCACAGCCGCTGGCCATCGTCGGACAGGCCGCCGAGGCCGTCCTCGCCCCAGCGGTAGGCACGCGAACGAGCGTGGTCGTGCGTAAAGTAGTTCCACGCGTCCCCGGACTCGCTGTAGTCCTCGCGCACCGTCCCCCACTGCCTCTCGCTCAGGTAGGGCCCCCACTTCTTCCACGGAATCCCCTGCTCCCGGGCGTCGTTGAGGCGGCGCTGCTCCACTACATCGACGGAGGGCGACGGCTGATCGGCCCCGTGCGGGCTTTGGGGTTCAGGCGGTCGCACTGGTGCCGTTGGTCTGGTGGCCATTTCTGATCGTCCTCACGCTTCGTTTCGGCAGGAACCTCGACGTCGACATCGGTACCGGCCAGTCAAATGCACGTCCTACGCCGCCGGCCGCTTTGATTCAAGCTCATCGACACGACCAGTGCCGAGGGCTGCGACACGGCCTCAATCGAGGCCGATGGAGCCGGCAGCCGCTCGACAGCGATCAAGCGCCGCGGCGCCTCACGCTCCGAAATACCGTGTCTATCAATGACAGCCCGTAGGGCCCACGCCCCTCCGGAATCCCGGAGCATCCCCGACAGGATCCTCCGCGAACCGCTAGTGCGCTTTCACTCGCCGCGCCAGCGCGGCCATCGCCGCCATCAGCTCGCCGGGATCCACGGGCTTGGCGAGATGGAGGTGGAAACCGCTCTGTAGCGCCCGGGTGCGATCCTCGGAGCGGGCATATGCGGTCAGCGCCGCTGCCGGAACCGCCCTGATGCGGGGGTCATCGGATTGACGGACCCGCTCGATCAACTCGAACCCGGTCATCTGTGGCATCCCCAGATCCGCCAACAGTACGTCGGGAATCGCTCGTTCCAGAGCCGCCAACGCGGCGAGAGCGGTATCCGCGGTGGTGACCGTGGCCCCAGTGGCTTCGAGAATCTCCCGCACCAGGGCCAACGCGTCGCGGTCGTCGTCGACCACCAGAATGCGGGTGCCCTGTAATTGCGGCACCGCGATGTGACGCGCGTCACGCGGTGACTGCGGATGCTGGCGCGACTCGATCACGTATGCAGCATCCACAACCCGGCGCGGCAGCTCGATTCGGAATGTCGATCCCTTCCCCAGCCCCTCACTGGCCGCGAAGATGCGGCCGCCCTGAATCTCGACCAGATGGCGGCTGATCGCCAGGCCCAGCCCCAGTCCGCCGGAGGCCCGGTCGATTCCGGCGTCGGCCTGACGAAAACGATCGAACACGTGCGGGAGAAACTCCGCGGGAATGCCGGCACCGGTATCGCTCACCGTGATTTCGACGTGCGAATTCACCTGTTCCAGGCGCACCTCGACCTTGTCGCCGCGCTTGGTGAACTTGACCGCATTCGACAACACATTCCAGAGGATCTGCTGCAGACGCTCGGGATCGCCGGACACGGCAGGGGTGCGTGGATCCGCGATCGTGGTCAGGCGAACGCCTTTGGCCTCTGCCGCCGGCCGTACGGTTTCCACGGCATTGTGGACGATCGGGGTGAGATCGACGCGCTGCACGTCGAGGCGAAGGTTGCCCGAGATGATGCGCGACACATCGAGCACGTCCTCGACAATCTGATTCAACGACGTCACGTTCCGCGACACCGTATCGATGGCGCGACGCTGCTTCTCGCCGGTGAGGAGTTCCGATTGCATCATGCGAACGTATCCGAGAATCGCGTTGAGCGGGGTCCGTAGTTCATGAGACAGGGTCGCCAGGAACTCGTCCTTGAGGTGGCTGGCCTCGCGAGCAACGGTGAGCAGACGCTCGCGCTCGTGCTCGGCCCGCTCCCGGTCGCTGATGTCCCGGGCAATCTTGGAGGCGCCGACAATCTTCCCGTCCTGGGCTCGAATCGGCGAGACGGTCAACGAGACCGGCACGAGCGTGCCGTCCTTGCGCCGGCGTACCGTTTCGAAATGGTCGACCCGTTCGCCACGCCTGATGCGTGACAGGACGTCGTCTTCCTCCTGTTGACGATCGGCGGGAATGATCTTCCGAATGGATTGCCCCGCCATCTCGGCGGCCGTGTAACCGAACATGTGTTCTGCAGCCGCATTCCAGGAGGTGACGATGCCGTTCGTGTCCTTGCTGACGATGGCATCGTCGCTGGAATCCACGATGGCCGCAAGGTGGACGGCGTCGCGCTGCGCCCGTTCGACGCGGGTCAGGTCCCTGGCGATCTTCGAGACGCCGATGATCTCGCCCGTCGTGCTCCGAATCGGCGAGACGGTCAGGGAAATCGGAACGAGGCTCCCATCCTTTCGCTGCCGCACCGTGTCGAAGTGATCGACGACGCCACCGCGCTTGACCGCGGCGAGGACCTGCTCCTGTTCTTCCCGGCGGTCGGCAGGAACGACGCCAAGGATCGACCGACCGACCATCTCCGCTGCCGTGTACGCGAACAGCCGTTCGGCCGCAGGATTCCACGACACGACGGTACCGTCGAGATCCGTGCTGATGATGGCGTCGTCGCTCGAGGCCACGATCGCGGAAAAATGCTGCGCGATGCGCTCGAGCCGACGGCGTTCGGTGATATCGCGCGCAACCTTGCAGGCGCCGACGATCTGGCCGGTCGCCGAGACGATCGGCGAGACCGTCAACGAGACGTCGAGTCGAGCACCATCCTTGCGGATACGGACGGTGTCGTGGCGGTCCACGGTCTTGCCGGCCCGCACCTGCCGCAAGACATTGCTGTCGTCCTCATAGAGTTCTGCGGGCACGATCAGACGGAGCGACTGCCCAACCGCTTCGGTCTGCGTGTAGCCGAAGATGCGCGCGGCCGCGACATTCCAGGAAGTGATGGTGCCATCCAGGTCCGTGCTGATGATGGCGTCGTCGGCCGAGGCCATGATGCCCGCCAGACGAAGCTGGGCGATCTCTCCGGGGTCCAAGGACATCTGAGGGCCGGCCGGCGACGCAGGTTGAGGTCCAGACGCACCGCCGCCGCATGCCGGTGCGAAATCGCAAGGTCGCACGTCGCCGCGCAGGTGAAGGATACCAGTGTTCCGGCGGACGATGCGGCGCCAGGCGCAGGTCAGCCTGCCGCCTGCAACTTCGCGAGGCTGCCGGCCACATACTCCCCGGGCACGGTGCGCGCGGCGACGTTGAGCCGGTTCCAGCCGTTGATGGCGACGACCGCCAGGCTCAGGTGCGTCAGCTCGTCCTCTGAGAACTGCTCTCGCACGCGCTCGAAGACGTCGTCCGGAACATGAGTCTCCGCTACCAGGGTCAGGGCCTCGGTCCACTCCAGGGCGGCACGCTCGCGAGCGGAGTAGTACGGGGTCTCGCGCCACGCCTCGAGACCGTAGAGGCGTTGTTCGGTCTCGCCGTTGGCGCGCGCATCCTTGCTGTGCATGTCCAGGCAGTAGGCGCAGCCGTTGATCTGAGACGCCCGCATGCGGACGAGATCGAGCAGTTTATGATCGAGGCCCCCTTTGCGAACCTGCCGCTCGAGTCCGAGCATGGCCTGGACAATGCCTGGGGTGAGTGCATGAGATCGATTCGAGCTTTCATGTGTTTTTCCCTCCACTCGAGAAGACGAATGGGGATCATGTCCTGTGACGTCCAGGAACCAGAGACGGGCTTTGTCACAGACCGGCTCGGTCGTTCGTCTTGGAGATGAGGAGACGCAACGCCCCCATCTGAGCCATGCCAAGGATTGACTGGGACGAAACCACGTTCGAGACGTATCGGCCGCTATTGTTCTCGATCGCCTATCGGATGCTCGGTAGCGCCAGCGAGGCCGAGGACGTGGTGCAGGACACGTGGCTCCGGGCGCGTCAGGACGAGCAGGCCGAGGTCCGCTCTGCTCGGGCCTACCTGACGACCATCGTGACGCGGCTGTGCATCGACCATCTGCGCAGCGCCGAACGCACCCGCATGGAGTATCCAGGTCCGTGGCTGCCCGAACCGTTGGCGGAACCGAATCAGGAATCCGCCGAGCTGGCGTCGTCGGTCACCACCGCGTTCCTCGTCCTGCTGGAGCAGCTGGCGCCGACCGAACGCGCGGTGTTCCTGCTGCGCGAGGTGTTCGACCTCGACTTCGCCGAGATCGCGAGGAGCGTGGGCAAGAGCGAGGCGAACACGCGGCAGATTCTCACGCGGGCGCGCGGCCGGCTGCGCGATTCGCGGCCGCGGTTCCGCGTGTCACGTTCCGAGTCGGAGGAGATCGTGCGGCGGTTCCGGCATGCCTGCGCCAGCGGCGACCCCGCGGAGATGATGGCCGTGCTGCACCCCGACGCGACGCTCGTCGCCGACGGTGGCGGCAAGGCGTCCGCGGCGACGCGTCCCGTGCTCGGCGCCGACCGCATCGCGAAGTTCGTGCTCGGTTACGCCGGCAAGCTGCACTGGTCGGAGTCGGACTTCGAGCTCGTCACGATCAACGGCGCGCCGGGTCTGCTCATGCGGCATCCAGTGTCAGGCGACGGCACCTACTCGTTCGACATCGTCGACGGCCGCATCCGCGCCATCTACGTCGTGCGCAACCCGGACAAGCTGCGCGGTTTTCTCGCCCACGTGCATTGACCCGCGGCAGCACGAGCGCGGCCCCACAGCCACTCGCGCCTTTTCAGGAAGGCGGCCGATCGCCTTGCTCGCGCGACTCGAACCGCTTGGCCAGCGATGCCACCGTTGTCACCAACTCGGCAGGGTCGATGGGTTTCGCCAGGTGAATCTGGAATCCCGCCGCCAGCGCCTTCATCCGGTCCTCCGACCGCGCGTAGGCGGTCAGGGCCGCTGCCGGGACGTTACGGACGCGCGACATACGATGGTGCCTGACACGGTCGATGAACTGGTAGCCATCGACGTGGGGCATGCCGAGATCGGCGACCATCACGTCGGGCTGCTCCGTTTCCAGGAGCTTCAGGGCATCGTCGGCCGACCGCGCCGTGCTGACTTGCGCGCCCGCCGCCTGCAGCACGTCGGACACCAGGGCCAGCGCATCGGGCTCGTCGTCCACCGCAAGCACGCGGATGTTCGCCAGATTCGGAAGGGCGGCCTTCCAGGCGTCGGATGTACCCAGAGGGTGGACCCGGGGCATGTCCTGGATGACCGGATGAACGATCATGACGGGAATCTTCACGCGGAAAGTGGCGCCCTGATTGATGCCCCCACTCGACGCCTCGATCGTGCCGCCGTGCATCTCCGTCAGCTGCTTGGCAATCGAGAGTCCCAGGCCCAGACCGCCGCGCTCACGTGAAATCCCGGCATCCGCCTGCCGGAACCGCTCGAACACGTACGGCAGGAACTCGGGAGAGATGCCGATGCCGGTGTCGCTGACCGCCACTTCGACGTGTGAGTTGACCCGCTCGAGCCGGACCTGGACTTTGCCGCCGCGATTGGTGAACTTGACGGCGTTCGACAGCAGATTCCACATCACCTGCTGCAGGCGCTCGGGATCTCCGGAGATCGGCGTGGCCACGGGATCGATGATGGTCTCGATACGTAGCCCCTTGGCGTCGGCTGCCGGCATGATCGCGTCGACGGCGCTGCGAGCGATGTCCGGAAACTCGACCGGCTGCACGTGCAGCCGCAGCTTGCCGGACACGAACCGGGAGATGTCGAGCACGTCCTCGACGATCTGCGTCAGCGAGGTGGCGTTGCGCTCGATCGTCTCGATCGCCTTGTCCCGCTTGTCCGGGCCGACGATGCCCGAACGCAGGATGCGGGCATAGCCGAGCATGGCGTTCAGCGGCGTCCGCAGTTCGTGCGACAGGCTGGCGAGGAAGGCGTCCTTGATCCGGCTGGCTTCCTGCACGCTGGCGTACAGCCGTGCGTTCTCGAGCGCAACCGACGCCCACGACGCCACGCCCACAGCCAGTCGTTCATGATGGTCGGTGAATCGCCCCACGTCGGGGTGGCCGAAGAACAGGCCGCCGACCACGTCGCCGGATCGCCCCTTCACCGGCACTGCCAGGTAGCTTCGCACCGGCAGGTGCCCGGGCGGCATGCCGTGGTAGGGCGCGTTGTGGCCGTAGCGCGGATCCTTCGTGATGTCCGGGCTGCGCACCAACCCCGTGCCCTTGAACGTGGGCGCAAAGACTTCCGTGTTTCGCGGCATCGGAAATCCGGCAAACGCCTCGCGCGGCACGCCGGAGATGGTGAACAGGGTGTAGGCCTCGCCGCTCTCGTTGAGGACGTTGTAGAAGAAGGCGCCGAACCCGGCGGTCGTCAGCTCCGTCGCCGCGTCCGTGACGGCCTGGACCACCTTGTCGCGGTCCAGGTCGGATGCGACGATTGTTCCGACGTTGTTCAGGGTTTCGGTGACCTCGGCGTTCTCGCGCAAGAGTCTCAGGCGTTCAGCCTCCGCCTGCTTCAGGGCACTGACGTCCCGGACGATCTTGGAGGCCCCGATGATGGTGCCCTCGTCGTCCCGCACCGGCGACACGGTGACTGCGACGTCGATGCGGCGGCGATCCTTGGTGATTCGAACCGTCTCGAAATGTTCGACTCGTTCGCCCCGTCGCAAACGGGCCAGGATGTCATCCTCCTCGAATTGACGCTCGGGCGGAATCAACATGCGGACGGGACGGCCGATCAGTTCCTCGGCTGTGAAGCCGAAGAGCCGCTCCGCGGCGGCATTGCACGACTGGATGATGCCGTCCAGGTCTTTCGAGATGATGCCGTCTTCAGCCGAGTCGACGATCGCCGCCAGATAACCCTTTGCGGCGAAGGCCAGCCGCTCCTCCGACACATCGCGAAAATAGCAGACGACGCCGAACCGGCCGTCGGCCTGGGTGATGCGATCCAGCCGCCATTCGTACACCTCGGTGGAGCCGCGGTCGGCGCGCCGCCGGGCGCGTCCGGGCGTGACGAAGGATTCGCCCGTCTCGAGCGTGTGCCGGAATCTTCGCACGATATCGTCCGCGTGATCCGGTTCCCACAGGACATGCACGATCTCAGCGAAGTCGCGGCCGACGACGCCGCCGGGGATGTCGCCGAACACGGAACGCGCGATGGGATTGATATCGCTGATCCGAAAACCGGCGTCCACCACGTAGACGCCCAGGGGGGCCTGGTTCAGCAGCGTCTGATACTGCTGGCTGCGATACCGCAGGGCGCGTTCGGCGTCGCGCCGCGTGCGTGCCAGCTGCAGCTGCGAGGCGATGCTGGCCAGCAGTTCGCGAGAGCTGAACGGCTTCACCAGATACTCGTCGGCCCCGGCCGCCAGGCCCTCGATCCGGGCTTCCTGGCCTGCCCGCGCGGAGAGCAGCACCACGGGAATCGATCGCAGCCGGTCGTCGGCACGGATCTCGCGCAACAGCCCGAATCCGTCGAGCACGGGCATCATCACGTCCGCCACGACGAGATCGGGTAGATGCGTGCGGAGGCGCTCCATCGCGGCGCGGCCGTCGCCGACGACTTCGGTCCGATACTGCGACCCGAGGATGCGCGCCAGATACTCGCGCATGTCGAGGTTGTCGTCGGCGATGAGCACAGACGGCGCCCCCGCCGGCGGGCCCACGGGCGCGCCTGCGGTGTCGCGGCGCGACGCGACACCATTGCCGGCCCGGCTCTCCGTCGACGGGAGCCACCGGCGCGCCTCTTCGACATAGGAAACCGCCCCCGCCTGCGTCGGCGTCAGCGACCGCGCCGCCGCAACCCGCTCCGCGGGCAAATGGGCCGTCCCGGTGCGAATCGACACGGTGAAGACCGTTCCCCGCCCTGCGTCGCTGGCGACTGTCACGTCGCCGCCATGGAGGCGTGCGAGTTCCTGGACGAGCGCCAGTCCGATGCCCGTGCCCTCGTGCGTCCGTGCCCGGGCGTTCCTGACCCGGTGGAAGCGATCGAAGACGCGCGGCAGATCGGCTTCGGGAATCCCGACTCCCGTATCCGAGACGCGCAGCTCGACGCGCTCCCCTGCCGACCGCAGTCCGACCGTGATCTGCCCGTCCCACGTGAACTTGAAGGCGTTCGACAGCAGGTTGAGGACGATCTTCTCCCACATCTCGCGATCGACGTAGACGGGGGACGGCAGGGGATCGGCCTCGACCACAAGGGTGAGACCGGCGCTCTCGATGGCCGATCGGAAGGTGCCCGCGAGGTCGGCGGTGAGCTGCGCGAGGTCGGTCGGTTCGTAACTGGCGTCGATGCGGCCGGCCTCGATGCGGGAGAAATCCAGCAGCGTGTTCACGAGCCGCTCCAGACGGAGCGCGTTGCGGTGCGCCACCTCCTGCCGTTCGCGGTGGACGGGCGGTAAAGGCGCGGCCGAGTCGTCCAGACCGTCCTCGAGCGGACCAACCAGCAGCGTCAGCGGGGTGCGGAACTCATGGCTGATGTTGCTGAAAAACGCGGTCTTGGCACGATCCAGTTCGGCGAGGGCCTCGGCACGTTGTTTCTCCTGCTCGTAGGCGCGGGCGTTGGCGACAGCCGTTCTCAACTGATCGGCGACGAGGTCGACGAACGCACGGTATTGCTCGTCGAACGGTCGTCGCGGATTGAGTCCGACGACCAGTCGGGACGAATGGTCACCGCCGGGCGCTGTCAACGACAGCTCCCTCACCCGCTCGCCAGGCGCCTTCTCTGCCTTCTGCTGCGCCCCGGGCGTGCAACACTCGAGTGCGCCGTCCAGGTAGGTCAGCGCGAACAGGATGTCGTGTGGATGCGTGGAGAGCACCTGGGTGGCCAGCAGGCACGCCTCGCGAGCCGTCCGTGCGGTCGTATTTCGCTCGGCCAGTTCCTTCAACAGCGTCAAACGGCGTTCACCGATCACGCGCTCGGTGGTTTCGGTGACGATGCAATACACGCCACCGACGTCGCCCGACTCGACACGAACCGGGTCGTACGACACGTCGAAATAGGTTTCTTCCAGGAACCCGTTGCGCTCGAGCTCGAACAGCATGTCCTTCGCCCAGAAGGCCTCGCCGCTGCGCGCGACGCCGTCGAGCAGCTCGTGCAGCATGCTGTCCCAGATCTCGACCCACGCGTCCCGGCCGGCGAGCCCGAGTGCCTGCGGATGCTTCGCCCCGAACACCGGACGATAGGTGTCGTTGTAGAGCACGGCGAACTGCGGGCCCCAGAACGCGACGATCTGCGCCTTGGAGGGCAGCAGCATGCTCACGGTGCTGCGCAGGCTCTGCGGCCAGGTGGCCGCGGCTCCCAGCGGTGTGGCCGCCCAGTCCATCGCGCGCATCCGCGCGCCCATTTCACCGCCGCCTTGAAGGAACGAGAGGTTCGGGTCGTTGCCCGCCGCGGGGGTCGTCATGAGCGGTAACCGTCGAGGTGGCCTCGGGAGGCTGAGGTCCCGGCAAGATGCCGTGTATCCAGGCTGATGCCCATTGTGTCCGCCCGCTCACCCATCTGTTCTCGCACTCCCTCGCAGATGCGCCTCTGCCGTCGTGACTCCTGAAGGAGCCAACCCGTCCATGGTCCTGCAAGCATGGCTCGCGCCATCGGCAGAGGTGCCTTGTCCCCCCCCGAAGATATTGGTACTGTCGCGGCTCAACCCTCGTAGTGTGATGTTGGATGCCTGACAAAAACCAGCCGTCGCCCCCGCCGCTGCCCGTCTGCGGCATCGGTGCATCCGCCGGCGGTGTCGAGGCGCTGCAGCAGTTCTTCGCGGCCGTGCCGCACGACCTCGGCGTCGCGTATGTGGTCATCGTTCACCTCGCGCCCGACCACAAGAGCGAGCTGCCGTCGATCCTCGCCCGGCGAACGAAGATGACCGTGACGCAGGTCGGCGATCACGAGAAAGAACAGCTGAAGCCCAATCACGTGTATGTGATCGCGCCGGATCGGAAGCTGGAGATCACGGACACAGCCGTGGGGGCGTCGGCATTCGAGCAGCCGCGCGGACAACGCTCGGCCATCGACCTTTTCTTCCGGTCCCTGGCGCAAACGCACGGAGATGGATTCGCCGTCATCCTGTCGGGCACCGGATCGGACGGGGCGCTCGGGGCCAAGGCCGTCAAAGGAAGCGGCGGGTTGATCCTCGTCCAAGACCCCAACGAGGCGGCGTACGGCGAGATGCCGCGAGCCGTCATCGCCACGGGCGTCGCCGACGTGGTGCTGCCGGTGCGCGAGCTCGCCGCACGGCTCGCCGAGTTTGCCCGCGGCAAGGAACGGATCATCCCGATCGTTCGCGCCGCGGAGGACGTGCACCAGATCTCGCAGAGCGAGGACAAGGCGCTGAAGCGGGTCCTCGATCTCTTGCGCAAGCGCACCGGGCACGATTTCTCGAAATACAAGCGAAGCACCGTGCTCAGGCGCCTGTCGCGTCGCATGCAGCTCGCCCAGCAGCTGACCATCGACGATTATTCGCAGTTCCTGCGCACGAACCCCGCCGAAACCGACGGGTTGTTCGACGACCTGCTGATCTCGGTAACGGCGTTCTTCCGCGATACAGAAACGTGGACGGCGCTGCAGCGACAGGTGATCGGCCCGCTCGTGGAGCAGATGCACGCGGACGATCAGATCCGCGCCTGGGTGCCCGGCTGCGCCACGGGCGAGGAAGCCTACAGCCTGGCGATCCTGTTCCACGAAGAGTTCGAGCGGCAGGGCATGCGCCGCAATCTCATGATCTTTGCGTCGGATGTCGACGAGAGCGCGCTCGGCATCGCTCGAGAAGGGGTGTACCTGAGCGCGATCAGTTCCGATATCTCTGAGTCGCGGCTGCAGCGCTACTTCATTCAGGAGGACGATCACTACCGTGTGGCACCGGAGCTGCGTGACTGTATCGTCTTTGCGACCCACAGCCTGATGCGGGATCCGCCGTTCTCGCGGCTCGACCTGATCTCGTGCCGCAATCTCCTCATCTATCTCGATCGCGATTTGCAAGAGCAGGTGATGGGGGTGTTTCGCTACGCCTGCCGTGACGGCGGCTACTTGCTACTGGGCGCGTCGGAAGTCGCGGCCGACGAGCTGTTTCACCCCGTGGACAAGAAACACCGGATCTACATGGCGCGGCTACGTACTGACGGCGCGCGGACGCTGCTGCCCGACCTGCTGGCCGCACCGGTCGAGCGCGCGGTGCGTCTGGGTCGCGACAACCGCGGCGTGAACAAGAACTCCGCGGCCGACCTCCACCTCGCCCTCCTCGAAGCCGCGGCGCCGCCATCCCTGGTCGTGGACGAGCGGTGGAACGCCGTGCACCTTTCTCCATCCGCGTCCCGGTTCTGTCAGCAGGGCGGCGGTCCTCCCGCACGCCGCGTCACCGAGCTCGTGCGGCCGGAATTGCGCGACGAATTGCACGCACTGCTCCACCGGGCCGGCGAGTCGGTCGAGCCCCAGGTATCGGCCGTGATGCCGGTGGCGTTGAACGGCGACTTCCACCACGTGATCATGCTCGCCCAGCAACGCCCGCCGGACGACAGCGATCGCCGGGACATCCTCGTGACGCTGCTGGACATGGGCCCGGTGAAGCGGGAGCCGTCGGCGAGCGGCCCGGAACCCAGCAGCGATCTCGTGCGCGGGCTTCGCGAGCAGTTGCGGCAGGCCGAGCGGCACATCGACACCGTCCGCGAAGACCATTACCTCACGAACGAAGACCTGAGGGCCGCCAACGAGGAGCTGCAGAGCCTCAACGAGGAGTACCGCTCGACGACCGAGGAACTCGAGACCAGCAAGGAGGAGCTGCAAAGCATCAACGAGGAGCTGCAGACCGTCAATCACGAACTCAAGATGAAGATCGACGAAATCACGCGGGCCCACAACGATCTCGCAAACCTGATGGCGGCGGCCGACGTAGCCATCCTCTTCCTCAGTCCGAAGCTGCGCATCAAGCGGTTCACCCCGCAGCTGAGCGAGCTGTTCAACATCAAGAGCCGCGACTACGACCGCCCTATCGGCGACCTGACGCACACTCTCGATTACGCGACGCTCGAAGACGATGCGCGCGATGTGTTGACGACGCAAAAGACGATCGAACGGACGGTCACCACGCAGTCGGGACATGCGTTCATCGTGCGCATCAGGCCCTACGAGACGGGCACGGGGCGGGACGGCGACGGAGTCGTCGTCACGTTCGTGGACGTGACCGCGTTGAAGCAGGTCGAACGGGCGCTGCGCGACAGCGAACGCCGGTTGGAACAGGAACTGGACGTCCTGCGCCGGCTGCATGGCATGACGATGGCGGTTGCGACCGCCTCCTCGACCGACGAAGCCTTGTCCCATCTGCTGACGTCGGCCATGACGCTGCAGTCGGCCGACTTCGGCAGGGTCCAGCGACTCGCCCGGGACTCCGGGGGCCTGCAGGTGGCGACGCACCAGGGATTCGATCCGCGTCAGTTCGAACACGCGACCGAGGTCGATCGGGATGAGGCATCCGCGTGCGCACGCGCCTTCCGCGAACACGCCAGAGTGGAAGTGGCCGATGTCGCGACCGACCCCGGCTACGCGCCGATGCGGGAGATCGCGGCAAAGGCCGGATATCGAGCCGTGCAGTGCACGCCCTTGAGCGGTCGCGGCGGCGAGTTGATGGGCATCATCTCGGTCTTCTTCAAGGAGCCGCACACATTCTCGGAGCGCGACCAGCAGGTGGCCGACCTGGTCGGACAGCAGGCCGCCGCGCTCATCGCCCGCAACGCGCAGCAGGACGCACTGAGGCAGTTGAACGACGAGCTGCGGGAACGGTCCGCCGCGCTCGAGGCCAGCCAGGAGGAGTTGCTCGATCAGGATTCAAATCGCGAAGAGTTCCTCGCCAGCCTCGGGCATGAGCTGCGCAATCCGCTGTCCGCGATGATGAGCGGCCTGGCGCTGATCCAGGCGCCCGACGCGCGCTCCGTCCGCGCGATGGGGGTGCTGCGACGCCAGACGGCGCACATGGCCAAGCTCATCGACGACCTGCTCGACGTCACGCGGGTCAAGCACGGAAAGATCCGGCTCGTCCGTCAGACGATGGACCTCGCCGAGTGGATGCCGCAGATACTGGAAGGAATTCGGCAACAGGCCGAAGCCAAGGGGCTGAGGCTGGAAGCCGATCTGCCGCCTGGGCCGCTCTGCGTCGATGGCGATCCGCAGCGGCTGGCACAAGTGCTCGAGAATCTCCTGCGCAATGCCGTCACCTACACGAACGAGGGTTCGGTGACGGTGACCGCGCGTCTCGACGCCCCGTGGGCCCGCATTTCCATCCGCGACACCGGGGTCGGCATCGATCCCAGGGACATACCCAACCTGTTCACGCCATACAGGCAGGGGAAGGGAAACGAAGCGAATGGAACTGGCGGCCTGGGCCTGGGCCTCGCGGTCGTGAAGGCCCTGGTCGAAGCGCACGGCGGAGGCGTGACGGTGCGAAGTGACGGCCGCGGCGCCGGCAGCGAGTTCAGCGTCACGATTCCGTTGGCAGCTTCGGTCCCCGCGGCGGCCGCGAGACGGGAGCCCGAGTCCCTGAGGTCGCACCGGATCCTGGTGGTAGACGACCAGAGTGATGTCGCCGATTCGCTTGCCGAGCAACTCGAGAGCCTGGGCCAGGACGTCGCGGTGGCCTACAGCGCCGCCGAGGCCATCAAGCAGGCCCGTGCCCACAACCCGCAATTGGCGTTCGTGGATCTGTCGATGCCGCAGGTCAGCGGCACCGAGCTCGCACGGCAACTTCGCAAGGAGTTTCCGCCTGAACTGCTGATGCTCGTGGCCATGACCGGACACGGGCAGACATATGCCGTGGCGCGAAGCGAGGCCTTCGATCAGTCCCTGCTCAAGCCGCTCACCACACAGAAGCTGCTCCAGGTGCTCGAAGGCCTGACGACCGACCGGCCACAGGCCAGCTAGCTTGGCACCTGGCCTACCGCTTCTTGGCAGTCTTCTTCCGCGCCACCTTCTTCCGCGCAGTCTTCTTGGCCGCGCGGCGCGGGACCTTGGCGCCCTTGCTGCGCGCCTCGCTCAGCCCGATGGCGATCGCCTGCTTTCGGCTCTTCACCTTGCCTCCGGATCCGCTTTCGAGCGTGCCGCGCTTCCGGCGCCGCATCGCGGACTCCACGCTCTTCGACGCCGCTTTGCCGTACTTCTTCGCCATCTGGTCCTCCGTCGTCGTCCTGTCCAGCAGGATCACCTGAACGCCAGCCTCCTCACGGTGTCCGCGCTCCGTGTCACCTTGGGCGCGTGCGGCCCCACACCGACCTGACGCACGGCGGCGCGGTAAGCTCCTGGCCCTGGCAAGCATTCTGCGCGCCAACGGTGGCACGCAGTGTGCTCCAGCCGCTGGCGCCGGACCGGGCCCACCGTGCCGCCTCAGGTTTGCGGCAGGGCTTTATACTTCGGCTTCGTGTACCCTGCATTAATGATGAGCTTATGTTCATCCCCGACCGCATGCGGACGACACCTCGACGTGTCCTCGACCCGCAGAGCATGAGCTGTTGACTGACTGATTCATCGATCGCCTTCGCGGCAGCGATGCGCGACTCGGAGCGACGAACATGAAGCGGACCGGCAACGGAGTTCTCCCTACGGCCGCGGCGCCGGCCACAGCGCCATCACTGCTGCCGCCTTCGCACCCTCAGCTGTCCGAACTCCTTCGCGTGCTGCAAGCGGTGCAGAACGGCGACTTCTCCGTGCGGCTGCCCGGCGACTGGACCGGTATCGAAGGCAAGATTGCCGACACGCTGAATGGGATCGTCGCCTCGAACGCCAGGATCGCCAAGGAACTCGAACGCGTCGGCACCGTGGTCGGCAAGCAGGGCAAGACGCGCCAGCGCGTCAGGTTCGGCACGGCAAGCGGGGCCTGGGGTGAGATGGAAACGTCGGTGAACATGCTCATCGACGACCTGGTCTGGCCGACGACCGAGGTGACACGCGCGATCGCCGCCGTGGCCAAGGGCGATCTGCTGCAGACGGTGCGGCTCGACGTCGACGGCCGGCCGCTCGAAGGCGAGTTCCTGCGCTCCGCCACGATCGTCAACACGATGATCGAACAGCTGGGCGTGTTCACCTCGGAAGTGACGCGCGTGGCGCGCGAGGTCGGCACCGACGGCAAGCTCGGCGGCCAGGCCCAGATCCGGGATGTCAGCGGCGTCTGGAAGGACTTGACCGACAGCGTGAACTCGATGGCCGGCAACCTGACGGCGCAGGTCCGCAACATCTCGGAGGTGACCATCGCGGTCGCCAGCGGCGACCTGTCGCGCAAGATCACGGTGGACGTGCGCGGCGAGATCCTGCAGCTGAAGGAGGCCATCAACACGATGGTCGACCAGTTGCGCTCGTTCGCCTCGGAAGTCACACGAGTGGCGCAGGAGGTCGGCACCGAAGGACGGCTGGGCGGGCAGGCCGTGGTACCGGGCGTGGCCGGGACCTGGAAGGACCTCACCGACTCGGTCAACGCGATGGCGCGAAACCTCACCGACCAGGTGCGCAACATCGCGGAGGTCACGACCGCCGTGGCCCGCGGCGACCTGTCCCGCAAGATCACGGTGGATGTGCGCGGCGAAATTCTCGAACTGAAGAACACCATCAACACGATGGTGGACCAGCTGAACGCGTTCGCGTCGGAAGTGACGCGCGTCGCCCGCGAGGTCGGCACCGACGGGAAGCTGGGCGGCCAGGCGGAAGTGCCCGACGTGGCCGGGACCTGGAAAGACCTGACCGACAACGTCAACTTCATGGCCAGCAACCTGACGGCACAGGTGCGCAACATCGCCGAAGTCTCCACCGCCATCGCCAGCGGCGACCTGTCCAAGAAGATCACGGTCAACGTCAGCGGCGAAATCCTGCTGCTGAAGGAAACCATCAACACGATGGTCGACCAGCTCAACGCCTTCGCCGGCGAGGTGACGCGCGTGGCCCGCGAGGTCGGCACCGAAGGGCGGCTGGGCGGCCAGGCCAAGGTCCTCGGCGTGGCGGGAACCTGGAAGGACCTCACCGACAGCGTCAACTCGATGGCCAACAACCTGACGGCGCAGGTCCGCAACATCGCCGAAGTCGCGACCGCCATCGCCGACGGCGACCTGTCCAAGAAAATCACGGTCGACGTCAGCGGCGAGATCCTGCAGCTGAAGAACACGCTGAACACGATGGTCGACCAGCTGAACGCCTTCGCCGGTGAAGTGACCCGCGTGGCGCGCGAGGTCGGCACCGAAGGCAAGCTCGGCGGCCAGGCCCAGGTGCCCGGCGTGGCCGGGACGTGGAAGGACCTGACCGACAACGTCAACCTGCTGGCCGCCAACCTGACGACCCAGGTGCGCAACATCGCCGAGGTGACGACGGCGGTCGCCGGCGGCGACCTGTCCCGCAAGATCACCGTGGACGTGAAGGGCGAGATCCTGGAGCTGAAGAACACCATCAACACGATGGTCGACCAGCTCAACGCCTTCGCCGGCGAGGTGACGCGCGTGGCCCGCGAGGTCGGCACCGAAGGCCGGCTGGGTGGTCAGGCCAAGGTGCTGGGCGTCGCGGGCACCTGGAAGGACCTGACCGACTCGGTCAACTCGATGGCCAACAACCTGACGGCGCAGGTCCGCAACATCGCCGAAGTGGCCACGGCCATCGCCGGCGGTGACCTGTCCAAGAAGATCACGGTGGACGTCAGCGGTGAGATCCTCCAGCTGAAAAACACGCTGAACACGATGGTCGATCAGCTGAATGCGTTCGCCGGCGAGGTGACGCGCGTGGCGCGTGAGGTCGGCACCGAAGGCAAGCTGGGCGGCCAGGCCGAGGTGCCCGGCGTGGCCGGCACGTGGAAGGACCTCACCGACAACGTCAACCTGCTGGCCGCCAACCTGACGACCCAGGTCCGCAACATCGCGGAGGTGACCACGGCCGTCGCCCGCGGCGACCTGTCGCGCAAGATCACGGTCGACGTCAAGGGCGAGATCCTGGAGTTGAAGAACACCATCAACACGATGGTCGACCAGCTCAACGCGTTTGCCGGCGAGGTGACGCGCGTGGCGCGCGAAGTCGGCACCGAGGGCAAGCTCGGCGGCCAGGCCCAGGTGTCGGGCGTGGCCGGCACGTGGAAGGACCTGACCGACAACGTGAACTTCATGGCCAGCAACCTCACCGCGCAGGTGAGGAACATCGCCGAGGTGGCCACCGCCATCGCCGGTGGCGACCTGTCCAAGAAGATCACCGTGGACGTGCGCGGCGAGATCCTGCAGCTCAAGGAGACGCTGAACACGATGGTCGAGCAGCTGCGGTCGTTCGCCGCCGAGGTGACGCGCGTCGCCCGCGAGGTGGGCACCGACGGACGGCTCGGCGGTCAGGCCGTGGTGCCCGGCGTGGGCGGCACCTGGAAGGACCTGACCGACAACGTCAACCTGCTTGCCGCCAACCTGACGACGCAGGTGCGCAACATCGCCGAAGTGACCACGGCGGTGGCCCGCGGCGACCTGTCCCGGAAGATCACGGTCGACGTGAAGGGCGAGGTGCTCGAGCTCAAGAACACCATCAACACGATGGTCGACCAGCTCAACGCCTTCGCCGCCGAGGTGACGCGCGTGGCCCGCGAGGTCGGCACCGACGGCAGCCTGGGCGGCCAGGCCCAGGTGCCCGGCGTGGCCGGGACGTGGAAGGACCTCACGGACAACGTCAACGTCATGGCCGCCAACCTCACCGAGCAGGTCCGCGGCATCGTCAAGGTGGTCACCGCCGTCGCCAACGGCGAGCTCGAACAGAACCTGACGGTGAAGTCCAAGGGCGAGGTGGCGGCGCTGGCCGACACCATCAACAACATGACGCGCACCCTCGCCACTTTTGCCGACCAGGTGACCTCGGTCGCACGCGAAGTGGGCGTCGAGGGCCGTCTCGGCGGCCAGGCGAATGTGCCCGGCGCGTCCGGCACCTGGAAGGACCTGACCGGCAACGTCAACCTGCTCGCCGCCAACCTCACCAACCAGGTGCGGGCAATCGCCGAAGTCGCCACCGCCGTGACCAAGGGCGACCTGACCCGGTCTATTCAGGTGGACGCCCGCGGCGAGGTCGCGGAGCTCAAGGACAACATCAACACGATGATCGACAACCTGCGGTTGACCACCGACCGCAACAAGGAACAGGACTGGCTGAAGACCAATCTGGCGCGGTTCACCAGTATGCTGCAGGGCCAGCGCGATCTGGCCGCCGTGGGACGCATGCTGCTGAGCGAGCTGGTGCCGCTGGTGAACGCCCATCAGGGGGTGCTGTACCAGATGGACGCCGATGGAACACCGCATCTGCGGATGCTGGCCAGCTACGCCGAAGTGTTCGACCATCCCTATCCATCGGAGCTGCGGGTAGGTGAAGGCTTCATCGGCCAGTGCGCGCGGGACAAGCGCCGCATTCTCGTCGCCGATGTGCCCCAGGACATCACGCCGGTCGGATCCGTGTTCTTCCACGCGCTGCCGCGCAACCTCGTCGTGCTGCCGGTCGTGTTCGAAGGGCAGATCAAGGCGGTCATCGGCATCGCGTCGCTGCGCGAGTTCACGCCGGTCAATCTGGCCTTCCTCGAACAGCTGACCGCCAGCATCGGCATCGTGTTGAACAGCATCGAAGCCACCATGCAGACGGAAGGCTTGCTGACGCAGTCGCAGCAGCTGGCCGGGGAACTGCAGACGCAGCAGAAGGAGCTGCAGCAGACCAACGAACAGCTCGGGCAAAAGGCCCAGCAGCTGGCCGAACAGAACGTCGAGGTCGAGCGCAAGAACCAGGAGATCGAGCAGGCGCGCCGCGCGCTCGAAGAGAAGGCTGGCGAGCTGGCGTTGACGTCGAAGTACAAGTCGGAATTCCTCGCCAACATGTCGCACGAGCTGCGCACGCCGCTGAACAGCATCCTGATCCTTGGCCAGCAGTTGTCCGACAACCCCGATGGCAACCTCACCGGCAAGCAGGTGGAATTCGCGCGCACCATCCACGGCGCGGGCACGGATCTGCTGAACCTGATCACCGACATCCTCGACCTGTCGAAGATCGAATCGGGTACGGTCACGGTCGAGGCGGAAGAGGTCTCTTTCACCAACCTCCTCGACATGGTGTCGCGGACGTTCCGGCACGAAACCGAGAGCCGCAGCCTGTCCTTCGACATCCATCTCGATTCCCGCCTCGGACGCAGCCTCGTCACCGACTCCAAGCGCGTGCAGCAGGTGCTGAAGAATCTGCTGTCGAACGCCTTCAAATTCACCTCGCAAGGCGGTGTGCGCCTGCAGGTGTCCGAGGCGGCGGGCGGATGGACGGCCGCGCATCCGGTGCTGAGTCAGGCCGGCCGGGTGGTGTCGTTCGAGGTCTCGGATACGGGCATCGGCATCCCCCCGGAAAAGCAACGAATCATCTTCGAGGCGTTCCAGCAGGCCGATGCCAGCACCAGTCGCAAGTACGGCGGCACCGGCCTGGGCCTGGCGATCAGCCGCGAGCTGTCCAACCTGCTCGGCGGGGAAATTCAGCTGCGCAGCGCACCGGGGATTGGCAGCACCTTCACGCTGTATCTCCCGCTCACCTATACGGGTCCGGCGATATCAGTCCCTGGCGACACGACGGCCGGGACGGCGCCCCCGGCAACAGCCTTCCCCGCGGTCCGGCTGCCCGAACGCTCGCTCGAACGCGTGCCCGACGATCGCGACGACGTCCGCCCCGAGGATTCGACGCTGCTGATCGTGGAGGACGACCCGCACTACGCGCGCATTCTCGTCGACCTGGCGCACGACAAGGGCATGAAGGTGCTGGTCGCCATGTCCGGCGCCGACGCCTTGTCCCTGGCCCGCCGGTTCCGCCCGACGGCGGTCTCGCTGGACGTGTTCCTGCCCGACATGCTCGGATGGACCGTGCTCAGCCAACTCAAACACGATCCCGACACCCGTCACATCCCGGTACAGATCGTCACCCTCGACGAGGATCGGCAGCACGGGTTGGCGCGTGGCGCGTTTTCGTTCATCAACAAGCCGACGACCAGGGAAGGGCTCGAGGCCGCGATCGAACGCATCCAGGCCTACGCGGCGCCCCGGCGCAAGCGGCTGCTGGTCGTCGAGGACAACGCCGGCGAGCAATTGAGCATCAAGGAACTGCTCGGCCATCACGACCTCGACATCGTGGTCGCCGACACCGGCGCCGCGGCACTGGTCGCGATGGCGGAACAGCCGTGCGACTGCGTGGTGCTCGACCTCCGGCTCCCCGACATGTCCGGGTTCGAGGTCCTGCAACGCATCGGCGCCAACAAAAATCTGTCGGATCTGCCGGTCGTGGTGTTCACCGGCCGCGAGCTGTCCGCCGAGGAGGATGCTCAGCTTCGCACGCTGGCCCGGAGCATCGTGGTCAAGGGCGTCGAATCGCCGGAGCGGCTGCTCGACGAAACGTCGCTGTTCCTCCACCGGGTCCTCACCGAATTACCGGCCGAGAAGCAACGCCTGCTCGAGCAGCTGCACCGCTCGGACGAGGACCTGGTCGGAAAGTCCGTACTCGTCGTGGACGACGACGTGCGGAACATCTTCGCGCTGAGCAGCGTGCTCGAGCGCAGAGGCATGAAAGTGCTGACCGCGAGCACCGGCAACGAGGCGACCAGACTCCTCGAGACCACGCCTGACGTGGCCATCGTCCTGATGGACATCATGATGCCGGACATGGATGGCTATCAGACGATGCAGGTCATCCGGCAGAACCCGGCGCTCCGGCGCCTGCCGATTGTGGCGCTGACGGCCAAGGCGATGAAGGGCGACCGTGAGAAGTGCTTCGAAGCCGGGGCCTCCGACTATCTGGCCAAACCGGTCAATACCGACCAATTGTTGTCGGCGCTGAGGATGTGGCTGCACCGGTAAGGAGCAACGTGACAACTTCCAGCGCCGCGGCGCCCGATCGTGTGAACATCCTGCTCGTCGACGATCAGCCGTCGAAGCTGCTCACCTACGAAACCATTCTGGGCGGTCTGGACGAGACGCTGATCACGGCACGCTCGGCCACCGAGGCCCTCGAGTGTCTGCTCAAGAACGAAATCGCCGTCGTGCTGGTGGACGTCTGCATGCCGCATTTCGACGGCTACGAACTGGCGGCGATGATCCGGCAGCATCCCCGCTTCCAGCAGACGTCGATCATCTTCGTATCGGCGATTCTCATGACCGATCTCGATCGGCTGCGCGGCTACGAGAGCGGCGGCGTGGACTACGTACCGGTACCCGTGGTGCCCGAAATCCTGCGCGCCAAGGTCAGCGTGTTCGCGGATCTCTACCGGAAGACGCGGGCGCTGGCGCGCCTGAACACCGAACTCGAGGCCCGAGTCGCCGAGCGCACTGCCGCCCTCGAGGCCACGACCGCCGCGTTGCAGGAGGCGGACCGGCGCAAGGACGAGTTCCTGGCGATGCTGGCCCACGAACTGCGAAACCCGCTGGCCCCCATCAGGACCGCGGTGCAGCTGCTGCGGCTGAAGGAGCTGGGCGGGCCGCAGCGGGATCGCGCCCGGGACATCATCGATCGACAGGTGGAGCACCTGGTCTGCCTGATCGACGACCTCATGGACGTGTCGCGGATTACGCGAGGCCTCATCACGCTGCAGCGGGAACCCGTGCCGCTCGGGGCGGTGGTGGCGCGCGCGGTGGAGACGACGCGACCGGCGATCGACGCCCGCGGACACGAACTCGTGGTGCACCTGCCGGATGACGTGCTCACCGTCAACGGCGACTTGACGCGGCTGGTCCAGGTGCTGGCGAACATCCTGCACAATGCCGCCAAATTCACCGCCGCCGGCGGCCGGATCGTGTTGACGGCGAGTCTAGACCGCGGACAGGCCGTGATCACCGTGACGGACACCGGGACCGGCATCCCCCGCGACGTGCTGCCGACCGTGTTCGATCTGTTCACCAAAGCCCATCGCGACGCCGACTCGGGGCAGGGTGGGCTGGGCATCGGTCTCGCGCTCGTACGGCGTCTGGTGGAGATGCACGAGGGATCGGTGGCGGCGCACAGTGACGGACCGGGCCAGGGCAGCGAATTCACCGTGCGCCTGCCGCTCGCGATGACGGACCAGGCCTACCTGGTCGAGGCGCAGGCCGGCGCGCCGCAAGTACCGCACGTCGCGGCCCGGCGGGTGCTGATTGCCGACGACAACCTCGACGCCGCGGAGGCGCTGGCGGCGCTGCTCGCGACACTGGGCCACGACGTACGCGTGGCGCACGACGGCGCCGAGGCACTGGCGGTGGGCACCGCCTTCGAACCCGAGGTCGTCCTGCTCGACCTCGGCATGCCCGTCATGGACGGCCTGGAGGCGGCGCGCCGGATGCGGCAGCTACCGTGGGGGCAACGCGCGACCGTGGTAGCGGTCACCGGGTGGGGACAGCAGCGGGATCGCGAGCGCACGACCCAGGCGGGCTTCGACGCGCACATGGTGAAGCCGCTGACCGACCTCAATCTGCTGCAAGCGCTGGTGCAGGGGCGGCGGGAAATCGCGAGCAGGATTCCATGACCTGGTGAGCCGACCGGCGAGGCACCCGCGAAGTGGGTTGACACCGTCGGGACAGTGACCTACGCTGCGACGCATTGGAGCGTACGATACATGCGTCACATGACCAGCTTTCGTTATCAGTTTGAATCCTGCGCCCGGGTGGCCTTCGCGACGGCCGTCGTGTTCGGCATCGCCGCCGCGGCCGAGGCCCAGCAGCCGTCCGCCGAGCGCGGCAAGTATCTTGTCGGGATCACCGGATGCCATGACTGCCACTCGCCGAAGGTCAAGGGGATGACGCCCGACATGACGCGTGCGCTGTCCGGCAGGCCCGCGACGACGTCGCTGCCCTCTCCGACGACGACCGAGGTGCACGCGTCGCCCGACTTCACCGCGTTCGTGGGCCCGTGGGGACAGACGGTGGCCTCCAACCTCACCCCCGATGAAGCCACCGGACTGGGCAAACGTTATACGGAAGCGACATTCATCGCGGCCATGCGCACTGGAAAGAAACCCAACGGCACGATGATTCAGCCGCCGATGCCAAACGAGGTCTACCAGAACATGACCGACGACGACCTCAAGTCCATCTTCGCCTACCTGCGCACCATCAAGCCGATCAGGAATGCGGTTTTCGCCGGATTGCCCGCGCCGGGAGCCAAGCCGGCCTCTGGTACCGAGAAGTAGCCGCGGCGGCGCCGGCGCCCTGCACCTGCCTGCACGGCCGTCCAAGCCGTGCAGGGCGGACGTCTCAGGCACCTCCAGGGGCTGATTTGTCGGCGTCCCGCCAGTCGAGGAAGTGCCTGACCGCCACCGAGCCGACAGCGACAACCGGCACCGCCAGAAAGATACCGGCCACGCCGCCCAGTTCCGCTCCCGCCAGCACGACGAGAATCACCGCCAATGGAGGGAGATGCACGCCACGACCCAGGAGGCGCGGGTAGATGACATAGTCCTCCACCAGCCGGAGCACCGCGAGAAACGCGAGGGCTCGCAGGGCAAGGATCGGCGTATTGAGTGCCGTGACCAGGACGCAGACCAGCGCCAGGATGAGCGGCCCCACCAACGGAATGAATTCGAGCACGCCTGACAGGACGCCGAGCAGGACGGCGTACGGAACCCCGATCACCGCGAAACCGACGCCGGAGAGGCTTCCGACCACGACGCAGGCGAGCAGCTGCGCCCGCATGTAGGCCGCCAGCGTTGCGTTCACGTCGTCGAACAGGCGCTGACCGCGCTGTTGACCGCCGTACGGCAAGGCCCTGACGAAGAGGGCTTGCAGGTTGGGCGCGTCCTTCAAGAGGAAGAAGCCGAGAATCGGGATGAGGACCAGCCATGGCAGGTAGAGCAGCGTGGCGGCGCCGGCGAGCAGTGACGACCGCGCCGACTCGACCGACGCCGCGCCCACGGCGACGACGGATTGGCTGATGTGCTCTCGCACCCCGCGCGGCAGCCGCAGGCGTTCGTAGGCTCCAGACCAGCTCTGCTCCCATGCCATCGCCGCGGCCGTCAGCGCCGGCGCGTTGGCGGCAACCTCGGTCACCTGTTCGGCGATCCTGGGGAGCAGCACATCGGTCGCGACTGTCACGCCGGCCGCCAAGAGCACGAAGACCACGGCGACCGCGGGTGCGCGGGTCAGGCGGTACGAGCGCTCGCCGAGACGAACCGGGCGTTCGGCGAACTCAACCAGCGGAGCCAGGATGTAGGCGCACCATGTCGCCAGGGCCAGCGCGAGCAGAAGGACCTTGAGCCTGTACAGCATCCACAGTCCCGCCATTACGGCGACCACGACGCCGATCACCTGCAGCGTCCCGGACACTCGAGACCGTGTCGTCGGTGTCGGGGTCACGCCTCGGGAGTTCCTGTGTCGAAGAGTCCGCTGATCACTTCGGCCCGGGCGGTGTGCGCGAGTGTCTGATACTTCGTTCTGAAGGCGTCCAGACTCTGCTGGTCCAGTTCCTCGAGATCGAGCAGCGCGTTGTGGGCCCCGGTCGTGGCACGAATGAGCTCGTCGAGCTTGAGCTGGATCGCTTGCGTGTCGCGATTCTGCGTGTTCTGGATCAGGAACACCATGAGAAAGGTGACGATGGTCGTGCCGGTGTTGATGACCAGCTGCCACGTGTCGCTGAAGGCGAAGACAGGTCCTGTGACGATCCACACGGCGATGACCGCGACGGCGAGGGCGAAGGTTCGCGGGCGCCCGCAGACGTGCGCGGCGCGCTTCGCGAACTTCGAGTACCAAACGGCTTTCGGCATGCTGGCCTCATTGAGATCCCGATCCAGCGTAGATCCCGTCCAGTGCGCCGTCTGTTCCGTCGGGCACACCGGCCGGCGCGACCGCCGGTGGTACCATGCAGCATGCGCGCCGCTGCCCTCACGCTGCTGACGCTTACCGCGCTCGTCTCCACCCCGCTTGCCGCGCTCGTCTCCACCCCGCTTGCCGCGCTCGTCTCCACCCCGAGAGCCCAGGCGTCCGCCGAACCCGACTGGACGGCAGTGCAAGCCGAGACACTCGCCCATTTCCAGGCGCTGGTCCGGCTGGATACCGCCGACCCGCCAGGCAACGAGAAACCCGCCGCCGACTACCTGATTGGCGTGTTGCAGCGCGAAGGTGTTCCCTTCGAGGTCTTCGCGCGCGAGCCGCACCGCCCCAACGTCGTGGCGCGCCTCACAGGCAGCGGCCGCAAGCGCCCGCTCCTCATCATGGCCCACATGGACGTGGTCAGCGTGGACGCGAAGAAGTGGGCGCATCCGCCGTTCGGCGCCGTGCGCGACGGCGGCTACGTCTACGGCCGCGGCACGCTCGACGACAAGGACAACCTCACCGCGTCGCTGATGACGATGGTGCTGCTGAAGCGCCACGCCGTGCCGCTCGACCGTGATGTGATCTTCCTGGCCGAATCCGGCGAAGAAGGCACCACCCGCGTCGGCATCGAGTTCATGGTGAATCAGCACTTCCCCGCCATCGAGGCGGAGTACTGCTATGCGGAGGGCGGCGACGTCTCGCGTCAGGCCGGCCGGGTGCACAACGCCGCCGTACAGACCATGGAGAAGATCCCGCGCGGGATCGATCTGGTCTCGCACGGGCCCTCGGGCCACGGGTCGGTCCCGCTGCGGGGAAACGCGGTGGCACACCTGGCCGGCGCGGTCGCGCGGGTGTCCCAATGGCGGCCCCCGATCACCCTGAACGACACGACGGCCGCCTATTTCAAGCGGCTGGCGGCGATCTCCCCGCCGGCGGTCGCGCAGCGCTATCGCGACGTGCTCAGCCTCGACCCGCGCATCAGCGGCCCGGCGGACGACTGGCTGCTCGACAACGAACCGCGCCACGCGTCGATGCTGCGCACCTCGGTGTCGCCGAACATCATCCAGGGCGGCTACCGCAACAACGTCATCCCCTCCGAGGCCAGGGCCACCCTGGACGTCCGCATGACGCCCGACGAGAACCCGGACCGGTTCCTCGACCAGGTGAAGAAGGTGGTGAACGACCCGTCCGTGGACGTGGTGTTCAACGGTTGGCCGCCCGCGGAAGGCGGGACGCGGCCGGGCGGCAGTTCGCGCCTCGACACCGAGGCGTTCAAGGTGATCGAGGCCGCGGTCACGACCCATTACGCCACCACGACCCTGCCGACGATGGGCACGGGCGCCTCGGACATGGCGTTCCTGCGCGCCAAGGGAATCCAGTGCTACGGCGTCGGCCCGGCCGTGGACGTGGAGGATGGTCCCAAGGGGTATGGCGCCCACAGTGACCAGGAGCGCATCCTCGAGTCGGAACTGCACCGGTTCGTGCGCTTCTATTGGGACATCGTTACGAACCTCGCCGGGGCGGGCGCGGGGCGCTAGGGACAGCTTGTCCTCGACCCAACACTCGTGACCCGCTGGACCCGTCTCCGCGCCGCCGTCACGTGCGGGCTCGTCTGGTGCGCGCTGGCGGCATGGACGCCAGGTAGCCAGGCCCAGCAATCCGCCGCGACTCGTCCAACGGTGCTCGTCTCCAGGCAGTTGGCCACCGAGCAAGGCATCACGGTCGGCGCCGTGGTGCGCGTGGCGCCGCCCGACGGTTCGCGCGAGCGGGAGTTCCGCGTGGCGGGCATCTACGAGCCGACGCCGGATCCGGCCCGGCTCGGCGTCGTGATCCGTGCGGTGCGCCTGCACCTGCCGGACCTGCTGGACCTGACGCGCGCGCCCGGGGCGCTGCTGGGTACCGAGCGCGTGCAGGCCGTGAACATCGGGCTGAGGGATGCTGCGGACGCCGGTGCCTTTGCGCGCGACCTCAACGCGCGGCTGCCCGGCGTGCTGGCACGCACCACCGCGGCGGCCGCCGGATCGGGCGGACCCTTCCTGGTCCTCGAGCGCTTTCACCTGGCGATCGCCATCGTCACCATCGTCGCCGCCACGGTGTTCCTGCTGGCGCTGACCATCATGCTGGTGGACGAGCGGCGCGCCACGGTTGGCGTGTTACGTCTCATCGGCCTGCCGACCGGACGCATCCTCACGCAGGTGGCATTGGAGGGGCTGTTGGTGGCGGGGGCCGGCGCCCTTGTCGGCCTGCTGGTGGCCGTGGGATCGGAACAGCTGATCAACCGCTTCTTCCAGTGGCGCTACGACACGGCGCTCGTCTTCGTCCACATCACGCCGGGTGTGGCCCTGCGCTGCGTGGCAATCGCGGTGCCGCTGGGCGTGGTAGCCACGGTCCTGGCGTCGTGGGCGCTGCTGCGCCGCAATGCCCTGCGGCTGGTGCGCCGGTGACCGCGCTGCGCTTTGCGTGGCGCAGCCTGGTGCGGCAGCCGGCACGGGCGGCGCTCGGCGTCCTGGGCGTGGCCGCGGTGGGCGCGCTGCTGCTGGACATGCTGCTGCTCTCGGACGGTCTCGTCACGTCGATGCGCGACATGCTCGAGCGCACCGGCTTCGACATCCGCGTGACGGCGACCGGCGACCTGCCGCAAGGCGGCAACCGGATCGCGCACGCGTCGCAGGCGATGGCCGACTTCTCGACCCTGCCCGAGGTGGAGCACGTGATGGCGATCCGCTTCGCCGACGGCACGGTGCAGCTGGGCGCCGGCGGACACGTCTCTCCAGGATCGTCCTCGGATGCGGCACCCGATGCCGGGGCGGCCCCGGAGACCGCCGAGAACGACCCGACCCAGGGCGTCCCGCGCGCCGACGAGGCCTTCGTCAGCCTCCAGGCCGTCGGCGGCAAAGGCCAGCAACCGTGGACAGTGCTGTCCGGCCGGGATGCGACCGGTCCGCTGGAAGTGGTGGTCAGCCAGGCCACCGCCGAGCAGCTGCAGCTGCCGATCGGCACGGCGGTGCCGCTGCGGGCGCGGTGTCAATCCGGGTCGGGCGCACTGCCGGCCACGACCGTGCACGTCGTCGGGATCGTGGAGTTTCCGCTGGCGCTCGGCGAACACGTCATCGGCAGTTCCATGGCCACGCTCGACGCCGTGTGCGGCGGCAATACGGCGGACGAGGCAGAAGCTCTGCTGGTGCGGGCGACCGGCGACGTGGACCAGGCCGCGGCCGCGCTGAGACGGGCCCGACCGGACTTGCGTCCCCTGACCAACGACCAGGTGCTGGTGCGGGTGCAGCGCACCGGCTTCACCTATTTCCAACAGATCTCGGCCGTGCTGACCACGGTCACCCTGGGATTCGCGATGCTCCTCATCACGGTGCTGCTCACCGTCTCGGTGAACCAGCGCCTGGGGGAGATTGCGGCGCTGCGCGCGCTGGGCTTCACGCGAGGCCGCGTCGTGGCCGACGTGCTGTGCGAGTCGGCGCTCATCGTCGGGTTCGGCGGCCTGCTATCGCTGCCGCTCGGACTGGCGCTTGCCAGGCTGCTCGACGGCATCCTCAAGGCCATGCCCGGCATCCCGGGCGCGCTGCATTTCTTCGTCTTCGAACCGCAGGCCCTGGCCTGGCACGCCGGCCTGCTGACCGCCACGGCCATCCTGGCCGCGCTGTATCCGATGCGGCTGGTGGCGACGCTGCCGATCGCGGCCACGCTGCGCAGCGAGGTGGTGTCGTGACGCAGCAGTGGCAGGTCACCGGCGACCAGCCGCCGGCGACGGGCGAGGGCGCGACGCCGGCGATCGTGCGCGCGGAACACGTCTCCCGCGTCTTCGCCATGCCGTCGGGTGACGTGGTGGCGGTGCGCGACGTGTCGCTCGACATCGCGGCAGGGGACTACGTGGCCGTGCAGGGCCCCTCGGGCTGCGGGAAGTCCACGCTGCTGCACATGCTCGGCTGCGTGGACACGCCCAGCAAGGGCACGCTGGCCTTCGAAGGCCGCGACGTGGCGGCGCTGTCGGATCGCGATCGCAGCCTGCTGCGGCTGCGCTCCATCGGCTTCGTCTTCCAACGGTTCTTTCTGCTGCCGATGCTGACGGCCGCCGAGAACATCGAGTTGCCGCAGTCCGAGGCCGGCGTGAAGACTCGCGACCGCCAGGCGCGCACGCGCGAGCTGCTGCACTACGTGGGACTCGGCGCCCGCGCCGACCATAGACCGTCGCAGCTCTCGGGCGGCGAGATGCAGCGCGTGGCCATCGCCCGGGCACTGGCGAACACGCCGCGACTGCTGCTCGCCGACGAACCCACCGGCGAACTGGACCAGGCCACGGGCCAGCACATCGCGGACCTGCTGGATCGCGTCAACCGCGACGGCACGGCCCTGGTCATCGTGACGCACGACGCGTCACTGGCCGCCCGCGCGTCGCGCGTGGTGCTGCTGCGCGACGGCAGCGTCGAGCGCGAGGACCGGCGATGATCGGACGCCTCGCGTTCCGCTCGCTGACCGCGCATCCGGTGCGCAGTGCCGTGCTGTCGGTGGGCTTCGGCGCCGGCGTGGCGGTGATGGCGATCCTGCTGGGCGTGGCCGAAGTGGTGCTGCAACAGGCGCGGTCGCCGCTGCTCGTCGGCGGCGGCGACGTGGTGGTGGTGCTCGGCCGCGATACTCCCAGCTCTCTGCTCCTGTCCGGCACACTGCAATCCGAGGCGCTGCGCGACCGCCTGCGTGTGGCCTCACCCACCCATTCGGCGGATCTGTATCTGGCCTACGGCGGACAGCGCGCCCGCGTCGACGGCCGCGGCGGCATTCCCAGCCTCGAACGAGCCCTGGGCGATCCCGAGACGCGCGATGTCGTCGCCTGGCGGGACACGTCCGCTGACGCGGCGTGGACCGCCACGTCGCCGGCCGCCGCCCTCCGTCAGGTGGACCGGTTCCATCCCATCCCGGACGCGCCGGCGTGGGCCGATTCGTGGGCCGAGTGGCTGTACTTCAACGGACGGGCCGAAAGCGCCCGCTTCTACCTGACGTTTCTGGTCGGTGCGGGCAACGGCCCCGGCACGCGGTCGGCCGGTGTCCGATTGCAACTGGAACGCGGCGGCCGGACCGAGACATTCGGCGCCGGCGCGACCGCCAGCGACGCCGCCGTGGCCACCGCACCGGATCTGACCATCGGCAAGAGCTCGGTGACCCTGGATGGTTTGACCTACCGGATCCATCTGGACCTGCCGGGACCGGGCGGCCAGGCCGTGGTCGGCGACCTCACCCTGCAGGCCACCCCGGGCAAGCTGGTGCCGCCCATCGAGATCCTGGGTGCGCGCGGCTGGCGCACGGGCTACGTGGTGCCGGTGATGTCGGGTGCGCTGCGAGGAACGCTGCGGGTGTCCGGCGCCAGGCCGGCCGAACTGACGCTCGACGGCACCGGCTACCACGATCACAACTGGGGATTCTGGAAGGGCGTGTCGTGGCGGTGGGGGCAGGCGCAAATCCACACCGGCACACCGGAGGCCCTGTCGGTGCTGTATGGGCGCGTGTTCCCGCCACCGGAGGCCGCCGACCCGGACCGCGTCCCCGGCTTCGTCGGCGTGCTGGGGCCCGACGGGCCGCTCGGCTACGCGACGGACGTGCAGATCACGGAGACCGACGCGGAGGACGGCCGCCCGCGCGCCATCGACGTACGCGCACACGGAGCCGCCCTGGACGCCACGATTCGATTCGACGTGGACTCAATCGTGACCAACCCCAGGACGTCCGGGACTCTGAACTCGGGCCTCGACTTCCTGCAGCTGCAGGGCCGCTACACGGTGCGCGGCCGGGCCGGCTCCCGCGTGCTGGATTTCACGGCGCCGGGCGCCGCGGAAACCTTCCGCGAGGGCCGGCCGGGCCGGTAATCAGACGGCCTGCCGGGCAGGCCGGGCGGTATCCTCCGCGGGCTGCCCGGTCTTTGCTGCGCGGGCCGCGCCGTTTCCAATCCGTGCCGTGCTGCATTCTGTCAGCCCGCTGTCTGCCGCCGTCGCTTCGTCCAGGGCGTGCCGCGCCGCAATCTGCGCGCGGCGTCGGCGCTGGTCCAGCGCCCGCAGCGTGTCCTCGAGCGGCAATCCCACCTGCTGGCCGTTCCACCCGCGCGCCATGCGCTCGCGCACCTGTTGGCGGCGGGTCAGCTCGACCCGGAAACAATCGAAGCACAGGGTACGCGGCCGGTCGAACGCGCCGGCCTCGACGCCTTCGGGACGGAAGCCGTAGCGGGCTTCGCGGGCGCGGCAGCCGGCGCAAAGCGGCGGGGTGCTGACGGCGGAGCGCGCCGGCCGGCGGGTGACCGGTGAGCGCGGCCCCGTCTCCCCGTAGAGTGCCATCTGCTGCGCTGCCACCTGCTTGGCTGCCGGTTGCGGCTCGCCCGCGGCCAGTCCGGCCGCCTGGTCCTGCCCCCGATGCTGAAGTGCCTGTGCCATCACTGCCTCCTGTCACTTTGATGCCGGCCACGCCATGGACCGGATGCGTTTCCGGCAGTCCGCGTGGTCCAGCACCAGCGCGCGTGCGGGGCACGCGAGGAGGACCATGACTGCCCGCTGAAAGACACTCTAGCGAAGGGGTGTGACAGACTAGGTCACGTTCTCGCGAGGGCCTCGACCTATCGACGGGCCCTCGCGAGAACCAGTGTTGCTGGCCCGCGCTTCGCGCGGGCATTGACGTCTTGACAGACCAGCACCTGGCCTGAAGGGGAGGGAACGCGACTGCCAAGACGTCCAAGCGAGGCCAGGGAGATAGATGGCTGACCGCGAGGATTCGACCGACGTCGACGGCCTGTTCCGGCTGCCCCTCCACGAGTTCACGGGGGCCCGCAACGCCCTGGCCTCCAGGCTTCAGAAAGCCGGCCGCAAGGACGAAGCGGCCAAGGTCCGCACCACGCCCAAGCCACCGCTCTCGGCCTGGGTGGTCAATCAACTGTTCTGGCGGGAGCGGCTGTGGTTCGACAAACTCCTCGACGCCGCCGCCCGCCTCCGCGAGGGCCACGCCGCTGGTCAGCCCGGCCAGCCCGCCAGCATCCAGGGCCCGCTGAAGGAACAGCGCGAAGCGCTCAACCAGCTGTCCCGCAAGGCCGCGGTGTTCCTGTCAGAGACGGGCCACAACGCCAACCCCGACGTGCTGCGGCGCGTGACGCAGGTGCTGCAGGGCGTGGCCGCGCGGGAAGCGACGCCCGATGGGCCGCGCCCGGGCCGGTTGACGGCGGAAGTGGCGGCGCCTGGGTTCGAGGTGCTGTCCGGCCTGCTGGCCGGAGGCGGCGAAGCAGGACGGGAGGCCGGCGGGCCGACACGGGTGCTGGCCTTCACCCCGGGCCGTGCCAAGGCCGGCGCGAAGCCGGCGGCGACGGCGGCACAGGAGCGGACCCGCTTGACGGCGGCGCGTCGTGCCGTCCAGGAGGCCGAACGAGCGGCCGACAGGGCTCGGAAGGCGGCGCGCAAGGCCGAGGCCGAGATGAAGGACGCCGCGGTGACGGTCAAAGACACAGAGCGCGAACGCCTGCGTGCCGAAGCCGCCCTGGAAAAGGCGACGGCCGCCGCCGAGCGCGCACGTCAGAATGCGCGGCAGGCGGCCAGCCGGGCCGCCGACGCCGCGCAGGAACTCGACGACGCGGACCGCATCCTGGCCCGCGCCCGCACCCAGCTCGAAAGCTAGTCGCCGGCTCCGATCCCCATCTCCCCCGTCCACCGCGGCGCTCCGGCCACCTCGACGCCGAACAGGTCCAGCATGCGCGCCACGCTGTGGTTCACGATGTCGTCCACGGTCTTCGGCAGCGAGTAGAACGCGGGCACCGGCGGCATCACGATCGCGCCCATGCGCGACAGCTTCAGCATGTTCTCCAGGTGGATGTCGCTCAGCGGCGCCTCGCGCAGCACCAGCACCAGGCGGCGGCGTTCCTTGAGGATGACGTCGGCGGCGCGGTGCACCAGGTTGTCGCCGAAGCCCGCGGCAATCGCCCCCAGCGACTTGGCGCTGCACGGAGCCACGATCATCCCATCGGTCCGGAACGAACCGCTGGAGATCGCCGCCCCCATGTCGGACGGGTTGTGGACCGTCGTCGCCAGGCTCTCGACCTGGGCCTTCGTATACGGCGTTTCGTGCAGCAGCGTGCGCACGCCCCACTTGGTCAGCACCAGGTGCGTCTCGACGCCCGCCTCGCGCAACCGCTCGAGGACCCGCACGCCGTAGATGGCGCCGGTCGCACCTGTAATGCCGACGATGAGACGCATAGCGTGGCAACAGGCTATCATCGACGTGGTGTTCGGCCGGCAGCGCACGGGTTCCGTCATTTGCACGTCCTGCGGGGTGCTGGTGGGCGTCAACGACGCTACCTGCTACAACTGCGGCCGCCGGAACCCGGGCTTGTGGGGGTTCGGACCCTTACTGCGCTCCCTGGGTAACGATTTGGGCTTCGTGCCGTTCGTGATCGGCACGTGCGCCGTCGTCTACGTCCTGACCCTGATTTCCTCGGGCAGCGCCATCGGCATGCGCGGGCTGATGTCGCTGTTCGCGCCGTCGGCGCCGGCTCTCTTTCTTTATGGGGCCAGCGGCTCGCTGCCCGTCTTCGGCCTCGGACGCTGGTGGACCGTGCTGAGCGCGGCGTGGCTGCACGGCAGCATCCTGCACATCCTCTTCAACATGGTCGGCGTACGAGACCTGGCCCCGGCCGTCGCGTCGCTGTACGGCCCGGGCCGGATGGTGATCATCTACACGGCAGCGGCCATCACCGGCTTTGGTTTGAGCTCGTTTGCGGGGGCCTACATCCCGAATTTCTTCATTCTCAGGGGCGCGCAGTTCACGGTCGGGGCCTCGGCCTCGATCCTTGGCCTGTTGGGCGCCTTGGTCTACTACGGCCGGCGCACGGGCAGCAGCCACATCAGCAGCCAGGCCACCAGTTGGGCGTTGTCCGCCGCCCTCTTCGGCTTCCTGATGCCGGGCATCGACAACTACGCACACGCCGGCGGCTTCGCGGGCGGCTATCTGGTGGCGATGCTCCTGGACCCGTTGAAGCCGGAGCGCGTCGACCACGTGGCCATCGCGCTGGGCTGCCTGTTCCTGTCGCTCGTGTCGGTGGCGGCGTCGGTCCTGTTCGGACTCGAATACTTTGGCTGACGCTCCACCGCGCACAGCCGCGCCTGCCCCAGCGGCCGGACTCACCGCCGGCGGGCTCGGTGCCGTGGTCGTGGGCGTGGTGGTCTACCGCATCGTGACGTGGTTCCTCGAGATGCTGCTCGTCGGCACCAACAGCGAGACTCCGCCGACGAACTACGCCGCCCACTACGCCGTGCTCAGCCGTCCAGGGGTGGCCGCGGCCAAACTGGCGCTCGACTCGCTGGCCGCCGTGTGGGCCGGATACATGACCGCGAAGGTGGCGGGCCAACGCGAACTGACCTACGGTTTGTTGGCGGCCCTGGTGGTCACCGCGGAACTCGCCTGGCAGCACCTGGCCAGCGAATTCGCCGGCGCGACGCCAGTCTGGCTGCGGGCGGGTCTGCTGCTCACGACCGCGCCCGGCATGATGGCCGGTGCCTGGGTCCGCGGCCGCGCGCGCGTCGAATACGACGCCATGGACGCCGGCGAGCCGCAGAAGTCCGCCACCCCGTGAGCGCCAGCGTCCGCACCATCGCGTTCCAGGGCGAGCCGGGTGCCTACAGCGAAGCGGCCGCGCTGGTGTGGGGCGGAGCGGACACGCGCACGCTGCCCTGCAAGGCGTTCGACGACGTGTTCGAGGCCGTGATGCGCGGCGGGGCCGACTGCGGCATCGTGCCGTTGGAGAACTCGATCGGCGGCACCATCCACCGCAATTACGACCTGCTGCTGGAGCACGATCTGCCGATCACCGGCGAGGTGGAAATTCCGGTGGCGCACTGCCTGCAGGCCCTGCCCGGCACGCGCATCGAGGACGTGAAGGTGGTGTACTCGCACCCGCAAGCCCTGGCCCAATGCGAGAAGTACCTCAAGGGACTCGGCGTCACCGTGGAGTCGGTCTACGACACCGCCGGCGGCGCGAAGCTGGTGGCCGAAAAGCGTCTGGCCGGGGCCGCGGCACTGGCGTCGCGCCGGGCCGCCGCGGTGTACGGTCTCGACGTACTGCAGGAGGCCGTGCAGGACTTCGAAGCGAACCTGACGCGTTTCGCCGTGATTGGCGGGCCCGCGGCCGCTGCGCCCAACAAGACCACACTGGTCTGCGCGCTCAACAGTACGCCGGGCGCGCTCTACACCGCGCTGGGCGTCTTCGCCGAGCGGCACATCAACCTGTCGAAACTCGAAAGCCGGCCCCTGCGCGGCCGGCCCCGGGAATACGTCTTCTACATCGAGATCGACGCGGGCCGGGATGAACCGGCGTGCGCCGCGGCGTTGGCCCATCTGGCCACGCTGGCCCAGTGGACGCGAGTGCTGGGCACCTACGCACGCACCTGAGCCAGGCCGCCGCCCGCCGGCCCGCCGATCCGGCTCACGCGTTCCGGCGCGAGACGATGAGGACCAGGCCCGCGACCACCGCCAACCCACCGACGAGAGGCGGCACCGGCACGTGGTGTGTCCGGTCGGCCGTCACCTCGACCGGTCCGATATCGACGACTTTCTCGCTTCGCGTATAGCTGATCACCGGCAACGCCAGCGCTGCCAGGCCACCTACGATCAGAAGGACGCCGACCAACACCAGACCTCGCATCGTTCCTCTCTTTCAGGCGGCCGGCTATCCCGCGAAGGGCCGGCACACCCAGAATTGGCAGCACGTTCCATGCCGCAACGCCTGGAGAGCCGTGCCCGGCTCAGCAGGGAGCGGTTATCTCGTTCACGGCCGTGAGGTAGAGTCGCCTGGTGATCGACCTGCGCTCCGACACCGTCACTCGACCGACCTCCGCGATGCGCGACGCCATGGCAGCGGCCCCGGTTGGCGACGATCAGTTTGGCGAAGACCCCACGGTCAACCAGCTGCAGGAACGGGTAGCTGGGCTGCTCGGCACGGAAGCTGCGCTGTGGATGCCCACCGGCACGATGGCCAATCAGGTGGCGCTGCGCGTGCTGACGCGGCCGGGCGACGCAGTGATCATCAGCCGGGGCGCCCATGTGATGTGGCACGAGATGGGCGGCGCCGGTGCCAATGCCGGAGTGCAACTCGTCGAAGTGGGCACCGGGGGACTGTTCACCGCGGGAGACGTGACCGCCGCCCGTGTCGCGCCCGGACACATCGCGACACCGGCCACGACGCTCGTGGCCGTGGAGAACACGCACAACCGCGGCGGCGGCGTGGTGTTTCCGGCGGCTGACGCGGCGCAGGTCTGCGCGGCGGCGCGCGAAGCAGGTATGGCGACCTTCCTCGATGGCGCCCGGCTGTGGAACGCATCGGTTGCGACGGGCATGCCGGTCGCCGTCCTGGCCGCGCCGTTCGATCTGGTGTCGGTCGCCCTGTCGAAAGGGCTGGGCGCGCCAGGCGGGTCGCTGCTGGCCGGCACGCGCGACCTGATCGCCCGCGCCGTGCGGTATCGGCGCATGTCCGGAGGCGCCATGCGCCAGGTGGGCATTTTCGCGGCCGCGGGTCTGCACGCACTCGACCATCACCTGCACCGGCTGTCCGACGACCACGAGAACGCCCGGCTCATCGCCGGACGTCTGTCGCAGAGCGCGATGCTCTCGATCGATCTCGACGCGGTGCAGACCAACATCGTCATCTTCCACCTGACGCCGGCGGCGCCCGACGCGACCGCGATGATCGCCGGGGCCGCGGCTCGCGGCGTTTTGGCCTTCGCGTTCGGACCGCGCACGATTCGCGTCGTGACGCACATGGACGTGTCGCGCGACGAGTGCGCGGCCGCCGCGGAAACGCTGGTGGCCCTCGCCGAGAGGCGCGACGTCGCGGCACCCGTGACGACCTCCGATGCAGGTTGAGCTGCGAGGATGACGCCCGCCGACCAAGACGCGTGGGCGACCGCGCTCGACGAGCTCGCGCCGCACATCCATCCGGTCGACCGCGTCGCCACCCGTATCTGGTTTCGATTCTTTCCGCTGCAGCTCGCCGACGCCGTGGCCGGCACGACCGACCGCGCCGCGCTCGAACGCCGCCTGCGGCTCGAGGGGCGGTATGACCTGGCCGATCAGGTCGACTCGAGTCACTGGTTCCTGTACGGGCATCGGTATTGGCACGCCGTCACGAGCCAGATGGCCTCGGCCGGGCCGGACGCCGCGCCCGCGAACCTGGCCGCGGCGATTCGCCACCTCGCCAGCCAGGCGGCAGAAGCCGTCCGCGCCGACGTCTCGCTGCTCCTGGGCATTTCCGCGGCGGCCATGATGACCCGGCAGCAGGTGGGCGCCGCTGCCTGCAACCGTCCGGCGGGACTGGCAAGTGGTACGCCGCACCCTCAATCGTCGCCGGACGAGCCGGACGAGCCGGACAAGCCTGACGATATCGTCTCGCGCCGCCAGCGGGACGATGCGCAAGGCGTCTTCGGCGTCTTCCGCGGCCAGCGGCGGCGTTACTCCGTGTGGTTCGACGAGCGGCGGCCCGATGGCCGTTTCCCGATCGTCAATCAGCAGCACGTGACAACGGCCGGTGCGGTCGACACGCGCACCTACGAATACGACCGTGGATACTCGCAGAGCGGCCCGATTCCGGCACAGTGCCGGTCCGGATCGTGCGGCACGTGCTGGGTGGGCGTGCTGGGCGGTGCCGAGAAGCTATCCGAGGTCGAGCGCCTCGAGGCGCGCCGTCTGAAAGAGTGCGGCTATCTCGACGATGCCGCGGGCACACCGTTCATCCGCCTGGCCTGCATGGCTCGCGCCGCCGGCAACGTGACGATCGTCATCCCGCCATGGAATGGTTTCATCGGCCAGGGCCGGCGGTGAGCAGCGGCAGGCCGGCGCACCGTCGAGGTTGATGATGCTGGTCCGTCGATTGCAACCATCCCCGTCGTGCGTGGAGGGGTAGCCACTGTCGGTGCCGTGACCGTTCTTGCCGTTGCCGTCTGGCTGGTCCTGGGCAGCGGCCACCGTTCCGCCGCGCCGGTTGATCCGCCGACACCGGGCGAAATCGCGCGCGCCAAACCGCGTTCGGCGGACGAGCGCGTGGTCTCCGACGCGGCGCGGCGGCAGGCGTTGTCACGCGCGCGCGTCTGGCCGCGGTCGCGATCGGCGCTCGAACCGCCGTCGTTCCGGGTCGCCACGCTCGACGACGTCTCGTGCCGATTTCTCGTGACGCGGGTCGGCGGCACCACGCCGAAGTTCGACTGCGCGCTGGATGACGGCGAGACGCTTCGCGTCAAGTACGGCAACGCGTCCGAGATTCCGTCCGAGGCGGCCGCAACGCGGCTGGTCCGCGCGCTGGGCTTCCCCGCCGACACCATTACGCTGGTCAAGCGTCTGCGCTGCCACGGCTGCCCGGCGGAGCCGTTCACCACGTTGAAGACGGTGGCTGCCGCGCACGGCGGGTCTCTGTTGGCGCGGGCGATCGACTACGGGCGCTACCACGATCTTTCCAGCACATTGGGATCCTAAGCTTAGAATTCCACGTGGACAAGTTGTCGCG
>JADMIO012791256.1_pt1:0-27500 | contig 95777 bp, 91 predicted proteins | sample 8958161 | NCBI WGS metagenome assembly JADMIO01 (sample SAMN16585339, study PRJNA669376) | soil metagenome | isolation source: Crop rotation soil | place: USA: Cullars Rotation, Alabama | collected 2011
GGCCGCGACTTCAAGTCACGTGAATTCCAAGCTTCGGATCCCACTGTGCTGGAAAGCCATCGCCTCCGGATCGGAACGCAGCCGCTCGGCGATCGCTTCGCGCGGGCGGGGGAGGGACGCGGCCCAGAGTTCCTCGATTGCGAGCACGGCCTGGCGGTAGGCGATGCGATCCTCGCCGGAGGGCTGCGCCATGGCGGCGAGCCGTTCGAGTTCGGCAAAGGCCGGGTGCGCGCGCTCCGCGGCTTCGAGCAGGAGGCTCCACGACGCGGGATGCAGCGGCCAATGCTGCGGGCCGCAGTGCAGGCGCGGTCGGCCCGCACTGACCTCGAGGGTGAAGCCGCGCGACTCCAGGGTTTCGCCATAGGACTGGGGCAGGGTGGCGAGATGAAGCCGGGGAATCGGCCGTTTGGGATCCTCGGGAATGTCGAAAAATCCGGCGTACCGACTGTAGTGTCCATGCGCGAGCAGGTCGTCCCACCACGGATTGTCCGAGCTGGTGGCCATGTGATTCGGCACGAGATCGAGCAGCAGGCCGAGACGGTGGGACCGGACCGCCGCGCAAAAACGTTTCCAGGCATCCTCCCCGCCGATCTCGCCGCTGATCCGTGTGGGATCGGTGATGTCGTAGCCGTGCGGGCTGCCCCGCCGCGGCTGCAGGCAGGGCGAGAGATACACATGACTGATCCCCAGTTGGGCGAGATAGGGCAGCAGGGCTTCGGCGGCGGCCAGCGGAAATCCGGCATGCAACTGCAGGCGGTAGGTGGCGATCCAGTCAGGGCTCATGACTCAGCACGAGCATGGACCGCGGGGAAATGACGGCGTGCGCGCCGATCTGCAGAACAGTTTTCCGGCCGGAGCCGTCGGCTTGCGTCGTATCGATCTCCAGCCTCCACTTTCCCGCGGGAAGATCGGGCGGGAGGCAGAACTTCTCGGATTCGTGAAAGGCGTTGAAGAGGAGATAAAAATCCCGATCGCGGACCCGCCGTCCCCCTGGCCCGCGGATCTCCGGCGCATTGCCCGGCAGGAACATCCCGAGAATCCGCGTCTCCGCGCTGGCCCAGTCCGGATCCGTCATGCGCTGACCGTCGGCCCGGAACCACTGCACATTCTCGTACTCGGCGCTCCGTTTCCAGGCGGCGTCATAAAAACTCCGCCGCCGGAAATTCGGGTGTTCGCGACGGAATTGCACGACGCGACGGGCGAACTGCAGCAGCGTTTGCCGGCGGGCATCGAGGTTCCAGTCGTACCACGTCAGTTCGTCGTCGTGACAATAGGCGTTGTTGTTGCCGCGCTGGGTGCGCCCCAGTTCGTCGCCCCCGGAAATCATCGGCACGCCCTGCGAGAGGAGCAGGGTGGCCCAGAAGTTTCGTTTCTGGCGCTCGCGCAGCTCGATGACGTCGGCGTTCGTGGTCTCCCCCTCCTCGCCGCAGTTCCAGGAGGCATTGTCGTCCGTGCCGTCGCGGTTCTCCTCCCCATTCGCCTCGTTGTGCTTGTGATTGTAGGCCACCAGATCGTGGAGGGTGAAGCCGTCGTGGGCCGTGACGAAATTGATGCTGGCGGACGGGAGCCGGCCGCTTCGCTCGTACAGGTCGGCGCTGCCGTTCACGCGCGTGGCGAGCTCGGCGAACAGGCCCTGATCGCCCTTCCAGAAACGGCGCACGCAGTCGCGGTAGCGCCCGTTCCACTCCGTCCAGCCGGAGGGAAAATTGCCGACCTGGTAGCCGCCGGCGCCGAGATCCCAGGGCTCGGCGATGAGCTTGATCGGGGCGAGGACGGGATCCTGGTAGATGAGGTCGAAGAACGGTCCGAGCTTGTTGACGTCGGAAAGTTCGCGGGCGAGCGCGGAGGCGAGATCGAACCGGAAACCGTCGACGTGCATCTCGGTCACCCAGTAGCGCAGGCTGTCCATCAGGATCTGCAGCGAATGGGGGTGGACGAGGTTCAGCGTGTTTCCGCAACCGGTATAATCCATGTAGTACCGGGCGTTGTCCGCCACCGTCCGGTAGTACGCCTGGTTGTCGATCCCACGGAACGAGAGCGTGGGCCCGCGTTCGTTGCCCTCGGCGGTGTGATTGTAGACCACGTCGAGGATCACCTCCAGGCCGGCGTGGTGGAGGGCCTTGATGGTCTGCTTCAGTTCGCGCACCGCAGCGTCGGGGCTGGCGGAGCTGGCGGCATAGGCGGGCTCCGGGGCGAAGAAATTCAGGGAATTGTAGCCCCAGTGGTTGCAGAGTCTCTTTTCCAGCAGGTGACGGTCGTGGACGAAATGATGCACCGGCATCAGTTCCACGGTGGTGACGCCCAATTCCTGAAGATGACGCAGCACGGCGGGCGTGGCCAGGCCCGCGTACGTGCCGCGGAGATTTTCGGGCACGTCGGGATGCCGCCGGGTGAGGCTGCGGATGTGCGTTTCGTAGATGACGGTTTCGGGCCAGGTGACCACGGGACGTTTTTCCCCCCGCCAGTCGAACCGCGAGTCGATCACCACGCCGAGCGGGGCGAATGGCGCGCTGTCGCGTTCGTCAAACGACAGGTCGCCGTCGGGATGGCCGACCGTGTAGCCGAAGACCTCGTCGCTCCAGCGCAACGGCCGTCCGATCGCCTTGGCATAGGGATCGAGCAGGAGCTTGTGCGGATTGAAGCGCTTGCCGGCGGCGGGCTCGTAGGGTCCGTGCACGCGATAGCCATACAACTGGCCGGGCCGCACGTCGGGCAGGCGGATGTGCCAGACGTGCCCGGTTTTTTCCTGAAGCCGGATGCGCGTCGTTTCGCGGGTGTCCTCGGGGCGCGCGAAAAGACAGAGATCCACGGCGGTCGCCCCCTCCGAGAAGAGGGCGAAATTGACCCCCCGGCCATCCCAGGTTGCGCCCTGCGGATGCGGCACGCCGGCAAGGTCCTCGCGAAACGCCGCCGCCGCGGCCGTGCCCCCGGTGGTTTCGAGCTCGTTTGCCTGCAGGGCGGGTTGTCCTGCCGCCGTTGGTCGCCAGACAGCCATGGGAGATCACGTTTGACTCGCGTCGGCGGCTTCCGGTTCGCGGACGAACCGGCGCAGCGACGGAATCTCGGACAGCACCTCGGCTTCGGCCTGCAGCCACCATTCGAGCAGTCCACCGCTCTGGCCCGAGGCCCGGACGAGTTCGTCGGCGCGACGGGCGATCCGAAGTTCGAGATCGGTGAGGGCCTCCGTGAAACGGGTGGTGAAATCTGAATTCATAAGACAAAAAGAGGTTGATCGGTCTGCGGGGTGGAAACGGCCGCGGCGCTGCGGATCACCGAATCACTCTTTGCCCTCTTGTGAATCGGAACCGGCGGCCAATCCCCCCGAAAACACGGTGGGGGAATCCCCGGGCTCCGGCGAAACGGGGAGGAAGCCGGGGACGATTTCAGGTGCCCGGTCCGGCGGCACTCCGACCCAGCATCCGTCGTTCCGCCCCATGGCACGCGAGAAGCAGGCCGGCTAAAGTCGTGCCGTTCGTGAATACCACCATTCGCAAAACCAAAAACCGAAAAATCAAAATGAAAACCAAACTCCTGTCCCTGTCCGCCCTGGTCATCGCCCTGGGCGTTCCGTTTGCCGCGGCCCAGTCGTCCTCCACCTCATCCTCCGGATCCTCGCTGGACACCAGTTCCAGCAGCAGCATGGCCGGCAGCTACTCGGTCACTGGCAAGGTGACCGCGGTGGGCACGTCCACGATTACCGTGGCGGACGACTCGCTCGGAGGCACCACCACCATCAGCAAGACGATCTCCATCAGCCCGAGCACGTCTTACGTCAAGACGGGTACGCCGGGGGCGAAACTCAGCGACATCAAGGTTGGCGATCGCGTGAAAGTGACCACCACTGGATCCGGCACCAATCTTTCGGGATCGCGGGTCGAAGTCGTCCCGGCAACCGGCAGCAGCACCAGCTCCAGTTCGGGCGTTTCCGGCTCGACCTCCAGCATGGGCACCTCGGGTTCTGACACCTCGACATCGGGAACGGGGAGCAGCGCCAGCGGGTCCGGCTCTTCTGGAAGCAGCACCTCGGGGTCCGGCACCTCGGGCAGCAGCTCGTCCGGCAGCAGCTCCGACTTGATGAAGTAGACTCGTCTGAGTCGGTTAACCATAAGCCCTATAGGCCCCCATGGGCCCTATAGGGCTTATTGCTTTTTTGGGGGCAAGCCCCCAAAAAAAAGGCGGAGCCGATACAGGCTCCGCCGGGGATTGAGATTAAGCTCCGGCCTGTCGTCTATTTGGTCAGTCGATCGTTCGACGACATCAGACCGGCCAGCAGCGTGACGAGAAACAACACCGCAAAGACATAGAAGATGATCTTGGCGATGCCAATGGCGGTGCCGGCGATGGAGGTGAATCCAAGCAGGGCCGCGATGAGCCCGATGACAAAGAATATGAGGGACCAGCGTAACATGATGGAGGGAGGTTGAGGGTTGGAGTTTTGTTTGACGCTGAAATTGAAATGGACGGTGCCCGTCGGGCCGCTTATTTGAACCGGCCCCACTCGTCGCGCACATCGTCGATGAGCGCATCGAAGCGGGCCTTCACGAACTCGCGGTCGAGCTGTTTCTTGCGATCCTTCAGGGCATCGAGCCGGCCCTTGGCGACTTCGCGGTCGGGACCCTTCGGCATATTGTCGATGCGGTCGGCCAGCCGGTCGAGGTTGTGGTCGAGACCGTCGAGCGCGGTCTTGGCCTCGGATTTGTTGAGATCCGTCGCCCACGTCTTGTACCGGGCCAGATCGGCCGCGGCGGCACTCGCGCCGGCCTCCGCTTGGGCGCGGTCGCCGGCGTCGCGGGCGTCACGCTTGGCGGTGCGCGCCGCGTCCTCGATGTCGTCGCGCGTCTTTTCCGCGGGATCCCGAGTCAGGGCCCGCCTGGTCCAGGCGGCGACCTGGTCATATTCGGCGCGCACATCGGCCTTCAATTTGTCGTAGACGGAGGTGACATAGGTTTTATGGAGGGCATCGCGCCGCCCCTTCAAAACGGCCAGGCGCGCCTTGGCGGCGGCTTTCTCCTCGGGGGTCGGGGCTTGGTCGAGCAGAACCTCCACCCGGCCAATCTCCACGTCGAGATCCCGCAGCGCCGCCTTGGCGACCTCGCCCTGAGCGGAGGAGACAGCGGCATCGGCGCGGGCCGCGGCCTCCGCATCGGCGGCGGCCCCGAGTTGTGGCGACCCCAGCAGCACAGCCAGGGGGGAGAAAAGAAAAAGAGGACGGATGAATCTGGGTTTCATGGCCGGGCGGGGTGGAGGAGCATGAACCAATGAGAGGATGGTCAGGTCGCTGCGCGCGCGGTTCCTTCCCGGCGGGGACGACGACATGGGGGATTTGCCCCGAACCGGCATCCGGTGCGCCAAGGAGCCAGGAGGCGTGCGAAAAGACAGGTGCTCCGGACGGCCGAGCCCGGGCAGTCATCTATTAGATGACATTCGATGGTCGGGGTCTGTCGTGGCGGGAGCCCCGCGGCCATCCGGACGAGGAATCCGAAGAACCGATATGCCGCGGCGGGCGCATCTCAATTTCTTGCAGGTCCTCGTAGCGTCGCCGCTCGCGGCGGACCTGGATCCACAATCCGGCCCTGCGCAAGCGCAGGCCCTACGAACATTCCCGTCGGATCGCTGCAAGAAACTGAGATGCGTCCGTCGCCGGCCTGCGTCCCTTTTTTCGCTTGTTGCGGGGCGCCGGCGGCCTATGCAAGGGCCGCTTCTGTTCTGCGAGGATGCGATCCGGCCTCAGCCATGAAAAAGCCCTTCCGCCTTAGTCCCAAGGAAAACCGCCCGCCGGCGCTGCCGCGGACCCGCATTCTGCTGGTGGATGACCATCCCATCACGCGGCAGGGACTGAAGGCCCTGATCGGACTGCATGCGCGATTCGAGATCTGTGGCGAGGCCGACGGGGCGCCGCAGGCGATCGACGTTTTTGCCCAGACGAAACCCGACGTGGTGATCGCGGACATCACGCTGCGAACCACCAACGGCATCGAGCTGATCAAGAACCTCAAGGCGATGGCTCCGGGGCTCATCGTGCTGGTCGTGTCCATGCACGACGAAAATCTTTACGCCGAGCGGGCGTTGCGGGCCGGCGCCCAAGGCTACCTGATGAAGCACGAGGCGAGCGAACAGATCATCACCGCTCTCGAACGCATGATCCGGGGAGAGCTGTACCTGAGCGAGCGCATCAAGGAGAAGATCCTCCATCGTTTCGCGCAAAGCCGTGGCCGGAGCGTGGGCTCGCCGATCGACACCCTCAGCGACCGCGAGATGGAGGTGTTCCAGCTGATCGGCGGGGGCAACAGCACGCGCCAGATCGCGGACCGGCTCTGCCTGAGCACCAAGACGATCGATTCGTACCGCGAACATCTCAAATTGAAGCTCGGCCTGGCCAGCGGGGCCGAACTGGTGCGCCACGCCATCCAGTGGTCGCAGAATCAGGGCGTCGCCTGAGCCGAATCGTTCTTTCGTTCTACTCTTTCTCGTTCTCGGAAATCCGGGGCGAAGTCCGATCGCCCCGCCACCCACTGTTTCCCGCCAAAACGAAAAACGCCGGGCCCGAAGGCCCGGCGGGATGGAACCCATCGGAGGTGTGGCGCGGCGATTATTTGAGCGACTTGTCGAGCCGCTCCGCCTGGTCGAGATGCTCTTGAAGATGCGTCAGCGACTGAATAGCGAACGACTGGACCTGACCGGTGGTGTCATCGGCGGCGTCTTGGTAAAGGTCGATCGCGTCCTGATGTTCGTCGATCATCAGGTTGACGAAGTCCTTGTCGAAATCCTTGCCGGTTTTTTCGCTCAGCTTCTTTTCCTTGCGATCGCTCATCATCGCCTTCCAGCGGTCGATGAGACTGCCCGTCGATTTGCCATCCGGGGTTGTCACCCGGCCCGTGGGCGAAAGCAGCATCGAGCTGTCGAGGCCGTTGCTGGCGAGAAGCGGCTTGAGGTCGCTCTCCAGCTGCTGGTGCTGCTTGACGAGATCCTGAGCATAGCTGCGCACCTGCGGATCCGTCGCCTTGGTGCTGGCGAGTTGCGCCAACTGGATTTCCCGCTGGTTGGCGGCGTAGGCGCGCATGAGGAAGCGCTGCTGCTGCTTCGCTTCGCGGCTGGTGGCGGCGGGCGAGGCGTTCGAGGCCGCCGAAGTCGTGCTGCCCGACGTGTACACTCCCGTCCCGCTGGGGGTGGTTGAGGCCGAGGGTGCGGAGGAGGGCCAGTTGGCATCCTTGGAGGAGGAGCTTCCGGAGGCAGGCGGGTTGCTGCTGTTGGAACCGGAGGTGGACGAAGCGGAGGAACTGCCCGACGGATAGGACGACGACTGCGCCCGGATGAGGGCGAGCGGAAGGGAAAGGCCGAGCACGAGGACCGCGAGGGCGGCCGTGCTGCATTTACGGAGTGTGGGTTGATTTTTGGAATTCATGACGCGCCAACTATATTCGCGGGGTCTGCTTTCCCCAATCGGGGCGATCATGCAGGACACTACCGGGGCAATTTCGGGTGACGCAGCGCGAGGCCCCCGCAGGGGCGTCGGGGAGTTGGGAGAGAGGAGGGAGGGCGGTCCGCAGATGACCTGCAGGTCGATGGGACGACGCATGAGTCCCACGGTCCTATAAATGACGCCTCCGCGGACGCCTTGCGGCCTCCGACGGTTCAGAGAGCGGCGGCCACCCAGGAGGGCACTTCGTGCGGTCGACCCCGGGAGTGATCCTCAAACAGATGCTGCAGCCACGGGCGGGAGCAGGTGCCCTCGAGCAAGGTGACGTAGGTTTTCCCCTCGATTTTCTCGACCCGATAGCGGTCGATGCGCACCCGCAGCGGTTCGCTTTCTCCGAGGAGAGTCAGGACCAATTCCACGGATTTCGCCCGCGAATCGATCCGCAGTTCCTGCACCTCGCCATAACGCCGGATCAGATTGTTGGCGTAGGCGCGGGCGGTCTGACTCGTGAGAGCATCTTTGGCGGCGGCGAACATGGTGGGTGGGGTTCTTTCCGACAGTCCCGCCCCGTGGGGGTTGGTTCCCCGGCGAGGAAGTTTCCCGTGGAGGTCCTCGTAGGGTCGCCGCTCGCGGCGGACCCGGATCCACGATCGGGCCCTGCGCAAGCGCAGGCCCTACGAACGTCTCCCCACCGGTCGCGGCAGAAACTGAGATGCGCCCCTGCTCCGCCGGAGGGCGCGGACTCCGTCCGCGCCAGGCAGATCTCGGGGGAGGGTTCGCAGCCTTGGCGCATGCCCGGCGGCGAGCGGAATCGCCGCCCTACCGTCGTAACCATCCGTTAAATCTGTGAAATCCGCGGTTAAAAAGGGATCCAGGATATCCGAGAACGAGAAAGAGTAAGAGAACGAGAAAGATTGGATCTACCGGCACCGGGCGCTCGACGTGCAAAGGCAGGCGGTTTTCGCCCGACCACCATCGCCTCGGCGGCGATGTGTCCCGTCGAACCAGACCGTGAAAAGAGGGTCGATGCACTGGTCCCGCTTTTCCTCGCATCCCATGAAATTCTCCGTGCCCCATCTCAAGCGTTACAAACAGATCGCCTCCCTGCTTTGGAAATATGGGCGAGGCGATCTCGTGCAGAAAATGGACTTGGGCGAGGTCGGCGACCTCAAGCAGCAGGGTGAGCCGGCGGCCGACGTCACGCCTGACCAGCTGGCGGACGATCTCGAGGCCATGGGCCCCACGTATATCAAGCTCGGGCAGGTCCTGGCCGGCCGGCCCGACCTGCTGCCGGCGCCCTACCGCAAGGCGCTCGAACGGCTGCAGGACCGGGTGAAGCCCTTTGATGGCGCGGAAGCGCAGGCGATCGTCGCGGAGGAATTGGGAGCGCGCCTGTCGAAGGCCTTTTCCCGCTTCGATCCCGTGCCGGTTGCGGCGGCCTCGCTCGGCCAGGTGCATGCGGCGGCCCTGCGCGACGGGCGCGAGGTCGTGGTCAAGGTGCAGCGCCCCGGCATCCGCGCCCAGATCGGGGAGGACTTCGAGGTGCTCGGGGAAATCGCGGAATTTTTCGACCAGCATACCGAAGCGGGCCGCCGGTTCCGTTTCCGCAGCGTGCTGCAGGAATTTCGCCTGACGATCGAGCAGGAGCTGAATTACGAGAACGAGGCCCAGAATCTTGTCACGGTGGGCAGGAACCTGCAGGAATTCGGCCTCATTACGGTGCCGCAGCCGGTGCCCGACTACAGCACGCGCAACGTGCTCACGATGGACTTCGTCCAAGGCCGCAAGATCACGTCGCTCACTCCGCTCGCGCGTCTTGATGTCGACGGCGCGGTCCTGGTCGAGGAACTGTTCAAGGCGTACCTGAAACAGGTGCTCGTGGACGGGATTTTCCATGCCGATCCCCACCCGGGGAACGTCTTCCTGACCGAGGACCACCGGATCGCGCTGCTTGACCTCGGCATGGTGGGCCACACCGCGCCGGGCATGCAGGAGAACCTGCTCCGCCTCCTCCTGGCCGTGAGCGAGGGCCGGGGCGAGGACGCGGCCGAGATCGTCGTGCACATGAGCGAGAAACTCGAGACCTTCGACGCGCCCGAGTTCCGGCGGCGGATCAGCGAGATGGTGGTGCTCCGCCGCGACCAGGGACTCGAGCGGATCAAGGTGGGGCAGTCGCTGCTCGACGTGAGCACGCACGCGCGGGACAACGGCCTCTTTGTGCCCAGCGAGCTTTCGCTGCTCGGCAAGACCCTGCTGCAGCTCGACGAGGTCGGGCGGATCCTTGACCCGACGTTCGATCCCAACGCCTCGATCCGGCGCAATGTCACGAGCCTGATGACGCGGCGCATGAAACTCGATCTGACCCGCGGGAATGTCTTCAACTCGCTGCTGGAGCTGAAGGATTTCACGACCCAGCTGCCCGGACGCCTGAACCGCGTGCTCGATGCGGTGACGAACGCCGAGATCGAGGTGAAGGTGAGGACCGTCGACGCCAAGCTGATGCTCGATGGCATGCAGAAGATCGCCAACCGGATCGCCACCGGACTCGTGCTGGCGGCGCTGATCGTGGGGGCGGCGCTTTTGATGCGGGTCGAAACGTCGTTTCGCCTCTGGGGTTATCCGGGGCTCGCCATCCTCTGTTTCCTCGCCGCCGCCGCCGGCGGCTTCTGGCTGCTGATCTCCATCTTCCTCAAGGATCGTCCGGCGCGGGAAAAGTGAGGCCCGAATCTTTCTCGTTCCCCGATCCGCCGATCTGAATTCCGAGCCCGGGTCCACGCGGTTGGGAACAATGATCGGGGCGGGCGGGACGAGCGCGGGCCCGCTGGGGTTCGGCCGTGATGACCGGTCGCCTCCGGTCGTTATTCGAAGGTCTGGGTCCAGAGCAGTTCTTCTTCCAGCGGCCAGTGCGTGTGCCGCGGCCCGACGTTTTGGCGCATGAAGGTGATGAAGAGGGTTTGGATCTCCTCGTCGCCCTGATGCGTGCGGTTCCACTCGCGGCCGAGATATTCGGCGAAAGGCTCCAGCAGATAGCTGCCGCTGTCATGCCAGAGACAGATGAAGAGCGCGCCCCAGCGCTGGTTGCCGTAGGTGTCCCCGAGATTGGCGGGTTTCTCGTAGCTCACGGTGCGCGCTCCGGTGTAGGCGTTGACGTGGGCGCCGTTCTTCAGCACGCCCTCGATCACGAACCATCCATCGCTCGTGCCGGGGTCCGGCGTGAAGAGATCGAACAATTGATTTAGCCCCGTTTCCCGGCCGATCCATTGGTATTTCTCCGGCAGACGGGGAGAGCGCCCGGGGAGGGTATCCGTGTTCCAGAGCACCGCGTAGATCGACAGCAGACCGACTGTGGCATCGCGCAGGATGCCGGGCAGGATTCGGCCGTATTTCCTCCACCCGATGCCGCTGCGAGTCGGCGCCACCGGCTTGCTCGCCGCTCCATTGCCTTCCGGTCCGGCATCCCAGGTGTCTCGTTGCCGGTCCGGCCGCGGTCGGAAGCCGAACGATGGAAGGCATCGCTGAAGTGCGCGGGTCGCGGGTTGTGCAAAACAAGACCAGAATTCCGCCGGCAGCAGTCCGAGGCTGACCACGATCATGACCGGACCGAAGAACCCCATTTCCATCGTCAGGTTGAAACCAAGCTGGAGAATCGCAAAGAGGAGGATCGCGGTGAGACGCGCCCATCCGCTCCAGACGGGCAGGATGAGCAGCCAAGGGCCGTACTTCTCCGCGTAGAGGGTGAACACCGTCAGCCACGCCGTCATATCGTCGTGCTGTCGAAGCCACACCCCCAGGGGCCGCTGGTAGGCTTCGATGGACAACGCATAATAAACCGCCGTGTGGTCCTTCAGCCAGGTCGGGCCGGTCTTCAGGAGGTAGCTGAACAGGTAGATCATCGCGAACTGCACCAAATACGCCACACCGGGAAGGCGCAGATACGCCGCGGCCTCCGGAGGCCGGGGGCGGGTCCGGAGCGCATCGAGAGAAAACCGGCGGCCCAGCGGCAGGAACATTGCCCAGAAAAAACAGACGCGAAACGAGATATCGGCTCCGAAAAGCAGATCCTGATTTCGCAGATGGAGGGATTGCAGCATCACGTAGCACGCGATGGTGACGACGCGCGTGCGCCAGCCGACGAGCATGGCCAGCGCCAGCACCGCGTGGATTGCGACCAGGGCGGCGGCAAATTCGACGCTGCCGTCCAGCATGTACAGCGAATGCACCGGCCGGCCGGCGCCCGCGGCGATGGCGCTCCGCGGAAACACGCCTTCGTCTGTATAGAAGGCGCGCAGATCCTGCGCCGTCAGGCCGAGGTAGACGAGCGTCATCGCCGCCAGGCCGATGCGCAGCAGTGCCAGCGACCGGTAGTCCAGCCCGAACATCCGCCGCAGGATCGACGTCATGCCCCTCCTCCATCAATAAACCGGCTCCGATAGGCGGCCGGAACGACCGCGCAGGTCGGGGAGCGTCCGAAAAACCGATCACGGTTCCGGGCGATCCGATCGTAAATCCAATCGCGCCATCCGGCCGGCAGGATTTCCGCGACCCCCAGCCATCGCCACGGGCGCCCCAGGGTCTTTAGAACCAGCAGGGCGGCGCGACTTTTCCCGAGCAGGGTGGGAGACACCGAGTGCCGATTCTGGACGACGTAGAATGTGGTGAGAGTGTCCGGATCTTGCCCGAACTCGAGGAGCGTGGCGCGGGCGACGGCGCTTTGCAGCGAGGCGAACGCGAAAATTCCCGCCGGATCGCGGGACAGGACGAAACGGATGAACCGGTTGCAAAGCCCGCATGGACCATCGTAGAGGATGAGATGGGAGCCTTTTGAGATCACAGGACGTATCCGGGGCGAATCGGGATCAAAATGGCAGCAACGCGTGGCAAGCGAGCGCCAATTGAAGCGCCCCGGCCGGTTTGGCATATCTCAGTTTGCTGCAGGGATTGCACGTTCGTAGGGCCTGCGCTTGCGCAGGGCCGGATCGACGGACCGGTCCGCCGCGAGCGGCGACCCTACGGGTCCTGCAAGAGATTGAGACGCGCCCCGGCCGGTTTGCGCGGGAAGATGAAGACTCTCGGCGAGATCGTATCTTCGTAAGCCTGGTCGCCGCGGGACGAGTTCGATTCGCGATGCTTCCGCTCCGAAACGAAGACAAACAAAAAGCCGCCGGTGGATCCCCCCGGCGGCTCGTCTCAGTCCCCAGACTCTTCGCCTGACGCAGGCGTCAGGACGAATCCTCCATGGCCTTGGCGGAGGAGGGCACCCCTCCGTCCCGCGTCCGCAGAACGAAGGCGGGTCAGGTTATTCTGCGGCCATCGGGCCCCAGTTCACCGTCAGGGTGCCTTTGTTTCCCGGACGATCCACCGCCGTCGCGGTGATCGTCACGGGTGTGTCCGTGGGATGGGCGACCGTCGCCGCATAGACCCACGCACCGCCCAGCAACGTCGCCGGTCCCTCTTCGAGCACAGTCTGATCGGCGTCGCGAATCGCGATGCTGACGGACATGACACCGACGTCGTCCGTCGCGCTGACGACGATCGGATGGCCCACCTCACCGTGGAAGTCGGCGAGACTGACCGATTCGACCACCGGCGGACGCAGGTAGTCGGTCATCATGACTTCACGCACCGGCACCTTCCGCTTCGAGGCGATGGCCTCGTATTGGGCGACGAGCACCGGATTGCCCGCGGTCTCGGTCGCGTATTTTGCCGCGAGCCGGAACCGTTCGCGCACAGCCAACTGCCCGGCGGTGGGGTCCCGGATCGCATCGGGCCGGCGCGAGATGATCGTTCGGCCGCGGAATTGCCGATAGACCCATTGGTCGATGGCGCCACTGATGCTGTGCAGGGCGCTGTTGAGTTGGGAGTCAGCCATGGTGGCATCCTCCTTTCCCTGCGCGGGCGTGGGACAGGAGCCGACCATTTTGCGGCCGATTCCGAGCCGACTGCCTTCGGACTCCCTTCGGGATGCCATCGGGATCGCCGCAGGTTCGGCGGCGGTTGCGACGGAAGAGCCCGAGCAGGACTCCGGCGAAGTGCGCGGCGAGCGCCACCACCGGAGCCCGCCCGAGCGGGTTTGCGACCTGCCGCGAGGCGACGGCGGATGCCGTCGGTCGATCGGCCGGTTCGTTGGTTACTTTCAGTTTCAGTTTCATTTTTCCTTTCATTCCTAATCTCACCCGAACCCGGACCGGCGAAGTGCCGACCCTTTGCGGGTGCGGCGTCACAATATCCGGACACAGGTTCGGGGTGTTAGGTCTTCCTTTGCCCGTTGAACGGGCCAAAAACGCCCGCTGCAAAACGAGAAATCCCCTTCACCATAGAGCGGTCGCAAAAATGCTGTAGCCGGGGTCGTTGACCCGGTCTGCCACGCTCTCCAGGCAGCTTCCGGGCACCGGGGTCACCGACCACAGCCATCCCATAGACTGAGGGGGAGGAGGCTCGGCTGCCGGTGGTTTTCCTGCCACAAGGCAGGGGATGAAAAAAACAAATCACCGACAACCGAACCGAGCACAGCATACGATCCTGCGGCAGCTGGTCGACCTGATTCCGGGATATTTGGTGTCAAAGCTGGCCCGGAAACATGGGATCGACGAACAGGCCCGGACATTCAAGCCGTGGAGTCACGTGGTGGCACTGCTCTATGCGCAAGTGACTCACGCGCTGAGTTTGAACGATGTGTGCGACAGTCTCCGGGCGTGGGCGAGCCCGCTGCGGGCCCTGCGGGGAGCGACGCCGCCGGCCCGCAACACCCTCAGTCACGCCAACCGGGGGCGGGACTGCGCCATGGCCGAAGCGCTGTTCTGGGAGGTGCTGAAGGATTTGCAGGCAAGGTTCCCCCGTTTTGGCCAGGGCTCGGTGCGCGGTCTGGCCTGGCGCTTTCGGCGGTCGATTCATGTGGTGGACGCGACGGTCATCCAACTGGTCGCCTCCTGCCTGGACTGGGCGGAGCACAACCACCGCAAGGCGGCGGCCAAGTGCCATCTGCGGCTGTCGCTGCGCAGCCTGTTGCCGGGCTTCGCGGTGGTCGGCTCCGCCCACGACTCGGACCTCTCGCAGATCCGGGCGCTGTGCGCGGACTTGCGCCGCGGGGAGATCGTGCTGTTCGACCGCGGGTATCACTACCTCGCGTACTTCTGGGAGCTCACGCAGCGCGGCATATTCTTTGTCACGCGGCCCCTGCCCGCCGTCGGCTTCAAAGTGGTGCGGCGTTTGCCCCGCAGCCCCGACCCGCGGGTGTTGCGCGACGAGTTGGTCGTGCCCACCGGCCGCAAAGTCGCCGGCGACTACCCCAAGCCGCTCCGGCGCGTCACGGCGCGGTTGGTGATCGACGGCGAGGAGCGCGTCATGGAGTTCCTGACCAACAACCTGACCTGGAGCGCAAGCAGCGTGGCCGACTTGTACCGCTGCCGCTGGCAGATCGAAGCGTTCTTCAAGCAGGTGAAGCAGACCCTGCAGCTGGCCGACTTCCTCGGCCACAACGCCAACGCCGTCCAATGGCAGATCTGGATCGCGCTGCTCGTTTATGTGCTGATGCGCTTCCAAGCGTGGTGCAGCCAGTGGCCGCACAGCTTTTCGCGCCTGTTCACCCTGCTGCGGGCCACTTTGTGGCAGCGCCGGGACCTCGCGCAATTGCTGCGCCGCTATGGGACAGGTCAGGGGCATTTTGCCTGGCTCGACCGCTCCGCCCAGAGCTGGCTGCCGGGTTTTACCCCGCAACCCATGGGATAGCACACGGGGCATCCACTCAAAATCCTGCATCCACACCTTCCGAAATCTTCGCCTTCTCCGAGGGGACCTGACGCAAAAGCCGCTGTTTTCAGCCGGCTATGGGATGGCTGTGGTCACCAACCCCGGCTACAGAAAATCTCGGAGCGTGCCAGCCGGAGCGTTTACAATCACCCGATTAAAATCGGGTTTTACCGGGAGGTGAGGAGGCTCAAAACCAACTTCTTTTGGCCGTGGATCGCGGTCGTTTCCCTTCCGCATGAATTCGAGGAAATTTGTGCAATTCGTGTCACTGTTTGGTGCCGGGTTGGGCTTGGGATCGGCATCTGCGGCAATCTGCGTAATCCGCGGTTAAAAACGCCGGGGTTTGGGGACAAACTCGATCCTCGGAGGGGTTTCACGCCAAGAAGGCCCTGCTGGGCCAAGGCAAAGGACGCCACGGTCGGAAGGGGAGGGAACGCTGATCTCCGCTGATCGGGAAATCGGAACCCGGAGTTTGACCACAGATTGCGCAGAGGGGCGCAGATCCAGACGGGTGAACGATTCAGCGGGTTGGGCTTGGGATCGGCATCTGCGGCAATCTGCGGTTAACCGGTTCGGGAGCGCTGCGAAGCTGGGAAGGGATCCCAACCGATCACAACCAATCCATCAATTGACAAAGCATTCATTAAATGGATTCAAAGATCGCGCTTTCTGGTCATGACCATCGATCTGAACCTCCAGAGTCGCATTGTTTTTCAAAACGTCGCCTGCGCCGGCGGATTTGAGGCTGCCCGTCCGCTCTTGCAGGGACTCGATCTCTCGGCGGCCCGCAAGCACGTGCGCACCCTGGAGCAGGAGCTCGGGACCCTCCTTTATCAGCGGCGTATCTTTCGTCTCACCCTCGCGGGGCAGATCCTCTACGATTACGACCGACCCTTGCTGGAGAAACTGCTCAATGTCGGCCGGCACCTGCGGCGCAAGACCAGCCCCCGGCTCACCGTCGGCGTGACCGGCAACGCCGCCAAGACATTCCTGGTCGGGCCGTTGCATGCCTGGCTGAGCGATCCGGAGCGCGAGCCCGTCGACTGTCGCTTCGGATCCCTGCGCGAGCTGCGGCCTGCGCTTGAGACCGGGGAACTCGATCTCCTGGTCACCGCCCTGGACGGGCCCCGCCCCGCCGGTTTTGCCTCGCACACTCTGGCGACCTTTCCCCTGGTCCTGATTGTGCCCGAGGATAATGCGCTCGGATCGGCCGCGGAACTCTGGCTCCGTCCGAAACTCACCGAGCGTCTCATTGCCCCCGGGCCCGACGACCCCGTGAGCCTTGCCTTCGAACGCGGCCTGGCGCGCGGCGGCCTCTCGTGGCCCACCCGCGTGATCTGCGATTCCCCGCCCACCATGATTCAACTCGTGGCCTCCGGCCTCGGTTTCGGGCTCACCCTCGCGGCGTCCGCGTGCGAGAATCCGACGGTCGGTGACGGAGGTCAGAAGGCGGACGACAGAATGCGGAAGTCGGAAAATAAACCGCAGAAAACCGGGCGGAGACTCTCTGACTCGGCTCCGCCATCTGCCAACTCCGATCTCCCATCTTCCATCGCCCAACCCCCGTCTCCACACCCGAATCGCGGCATCCGCGAGCTGCCTCTGGCGGGCTTTGCGACCGTTCCCATTGTCGCTCTCTGGCGCCCCCAGGACAGCACCCGGCTGAAGGAACCGCTGCGCCTCATGCGGGAGGCGCACGGGGTGCGAGTGTCGGCTGGTGGATGTTAGTTATTGGTCACGGCGAAGCTCTCTTCCATGTCTCACTTCATACCACGTCCCGAAAACCTCGGATGCTGCAAAAGGCAACGAAGGGAACGAAGGACTGCCTTGTTTCCTTCCGTTTCAGGAACTTCGTTTTTAGCTTCTGGGCGAACCAGCCCGGTAGGGCGCTCACTCCGTGAGCGCCGAGATGCGCCCCGGAACGGCGCCCACGGAGTGGACGCCCTACCAGGGGGGGATATTTCTTGAGAGCACCGGCAGACTCCTGTGGGTGGATTTTCCGCCCGATAATTTCGGGTGTTCCCACCGGGATTGATCATCGCGGCGTAAAGCCGCTCCTACATTTTCACCCCTAACAACCACCAGCCAACAACCAACAACCGTCCCGCATCCGCGGGACTCCCCCCATGCATATCCGTCAAAAAGTACGCAACGAACTTGAGGCGCCGGAAGCGCTGCGCCGTTTCGGCAGCGGCTGGCTGAGCGGCGTGCTCGGGCTTGTCTTCGGCCTCGCCGGGCTCGGCCTGGTGCTGTCGCTGCTGGCCCCCGGCACGTTTTCGATCCCGGAATTGCAGGCCTTTCGCGCCGGGCCGTGGTTCCGTGTCATCCTGCACGTGTTGTTGATTGGCGCGTTTGCGATGTCGGCCCTGAGCCTCGCGCTGCGTCAGGAACGCATTCTCGGTCTGACGGGCGTGTCCGTTACGCTCATCGCTGTCATGCTCGGCGGTTCCCAGGCGCAGTCAACGCTGCCCGATCCGACGCCGATGTTCTTCGGGCTGGATTTCTTCATCCTCCGGATGCTTTTCACCGGTTTCCTCTTCATCCCGATCGAGCGGATCTTCGCCCGGCGGTCCGAGCAGCCCGTGTTCCGCACCGAATGGCGGGAGGACCTGTTCTACTTCCTCATCAGCAGCATGCTGGTGCAGATCCTGACCTACCTGACCTTCGCCCCGGCGCGCTCGATCCTGGCCTTTGCGCCGCTCGACGGGATCCGCGGGTGGGTGGGGAGCCTGCCGTGGGTCGTGCAGTTCGTGGCCATCATGTTCCTCACCGACGTGGTGCAGTACTGGGTGCATCGGTCGTTCCATCGCGTGCCCTGGCTCTGGCAGTTTCACGCGGTGCACCACTCCGCGCAGGAGATGGACTGGATGGCGGGCGCGCGCATGCATTTCTTCGAAATCGTGGCCCTGCGCAGCCTGACGGTGATCCCCATGTTCGTGCTCGGGTTCGGTCCGGGCCCGATGAACACCTACATCTTCGTCGTCTACCTCTACGCGACCTTCGTCCACGCCAACCTCGGCTGGCGCTTCCCGGTCATCGAAAAGCTCCTCGTCACGCCCCGCTTCCACCACTGGCACCACGGCATCGAGCGCGAGGCGATCGATGTGAACTTCGCCGTCCATTTCCCGCTCCTCGACCGCCTCTTCGGCACCCACTACCTCCCCGACGACAAATGGCCCTCCGGCTACGGCATCAAAGGCCACCCCGTCCCCCGCGGCTACTGGGCGCAATTCAAGCATCCATTCCGCGGCCGGAAGAAATAATGAAGCCGGAACCATGCAGTTGAACCACGGATTTCACGGATGGCACGGATATGAATTCGAGCCGCATTTTCAGTCGGCGCCGTGGGTGATGAAAGTCCACCAAATGGTGCTGCCCGAAAGATCAATCTTCCCTGTCTTAATCCGTGGCATCCGTGAAATCCGTGGTTAAATCCGACTGCATTGATCCGGATGAAGAGAACAAGGGACCGCGGGAGACACGAATTTCACGAAGGGACACGAACGGGGAGAAACACGCCCTCTGTGTCTCCGTCGCAAAACATCTGGAATGATCGCGGCTGAAAACAGCCGTCTTTGCTGCGCTTCGCCGAACCAAGCCGCTTCAATCCCGCGCTCTGCTGTCGGCCATCTGTCGTCTGGATTCCTTTTCCAACCTTCGCGTCATTGCGTCGTGGCGTGAAACCGCTCCGGAGCCCGAACCTCGCGCCCTCTGCCTTGGCCGGGCAGCGGCCTTTTCTGCGTGAAACCAGTCCGGAAACGTTAGCGAAGATTAGCCCGACTTCCGCAACTGGGCGCGAAAAACGGCTTTTTTCGGGGGGTCGCGCGCTGCAAGTGATTGCCAGAGAAGAACCGATTTTTTCAAAGGGCGTGTAGTCCCGACCTAGTCTCTTCCGGAAGCGCGGCGGAACGGGTAGAGTGCCCGCATGTTCCTGAAGTGTCGCGAACGGCGCAAAGACGGAAAAACGCATCGGAGCTGGTCGATCGTGGAGAGCCGGCGCTACGGGGGCGGCAAGGTGGCGCATCGGCACGTGTTGTATCTTGGGGAAATCAACGACAGCCAGCGGGCGGCGTGGGAGCGGACGATCGAGGTGATCGACGAACGCGACGGGGCCGCCCGACAAATGGCCTTGTTTCCGGCCGACCGCCCAGCTCCGGCGAACGCGGTGGACACCCTGCAGGTGCGCTTGAGCGAGCTGAGTCTGGCGCGTCCGCGCCAGTGGGGTGCGTGCTGGCTGGGCGATCATCTCTGGCAGACGCTGCACCTGGATGACTTTTTTGGCGCGCGACTGCCAGTCAGTCGCGAGGGCACCGACTGGGAAAAAGTGCTGTGCATCCTGGTGATCTACCGGTTGCTCTCGCCGGGCAGCGAGTGGCGGCTGCACCGGCATTGGTTCGGCACGACCGCCCTGGCCGATCTCCTGGGCGTGGACGAACGCGCGGTGCAGGACGACACGCTCTACCGCTGCCACGATCTGCTGCTGCCTTTGAAAGAGGAACTCTTCGGCCACCTGCGCCAGCGCTGGAGTGATCTGTTCGGGGTGCGCTACGAGGTCCTGCTCTACGATCTGACGAGCACCTACTTCGAGTGCGACGTGCCCACGGACGAAAACGATCCGCGCCGTTTCGGCTACAGCCGTGACCGGCGGGGCGACTGCGTGCAGGTCGTCGTCGCCTTGGTCGTCACGCCGGAGGGCCTGCCCCTGGCCTATGAGATGTTCCCCGGCAATACGACCGACAAAACCACCCTGCGCGGGATGCTGGCGACGATCCGCCGGCGCTACGGCCAGGCGGAGCGGATCTGGATCATGGACCGCGGCATCCCCACCGAGGAAATCCTCACCGCGCTGCGCGCGGCTGACTCGGGCGTGCGTTATTTGGTCGGCACGCCGAAGGGCCGGCTGACCCGCTACGAAGCGGCGCTGGCCGAACGGCCGTGGCGGACGGTGCGCCCCCAACTGCGCGTCAAGCTGTTGCCGCAGGAGGGCGAAGTCTACGTGTTGGCGGAGAGCGAAGCCCGTGCCGGCAAGGAGCGCGGCATGCGCCGCCGCCGGTTGAAAGCGTACTGGCAACGACTGGGCGAACTGCAACGGCAACGGCCCGCGCGCGACGCGCTTTTGAAAAAGCTCGGGGCGGCCCAGGACCGGGCCGGCCGCATCGCCACCGGTTTGGTGACGGTCGAGGTCACGGCCGACGGCGCGCTCACCTACCGGCTCGATCGCGCCCAGCTGCGCACGGTCCGCGGGCGGGAGGGCCGGTATCTGCTGCGGACCAATCTGGCCGCGGACGATCCCGAGTTGATCTGGCGCTGCTACATGCAGCTCTGCCACGTCGAGGAAGCTTTCCGCACGCTCAAGGGCGACTTGGGCCTGCGCCCCATCTTTCACCGGGATCCAGACCGGATCGAAGCGCACCTCTTTGTCGCCTTTCTGGCCTACTGCCTGTCTGTCACACTCCGACAGCAACTCCGCGGCCACGCGACCGGACTGATGCCGCGGGTCGTTCTCGAGAAACTGGCGACCATCCAGATGCTCGACGTCTGTGTGCCCACGACGGACGGCCGCGAGCTGCTCTTGGTCCGTCACACGGAACCGAGCCCAGACGTCGCGCTCCTGCTCGAACACCTCGGTCTGACGCTTCCCCCGCAGCCCCCGCCCAAGATCCGCTACCCGGCCGGCTCATCGCCGGTGTAGTCCCGACCTTTGCCAAATCCCAACGATGGATCAATGACTTCCATTCTTGGAACGCTCCAGTAGCGGAAGTCGGGTTAGCGTTCCCCTCCGGTTCCGACCTTTTGGTTTCCGGAAAAAGCCCGGAGTGAGGAACGCTAATCTGCGCTGATCTTCGCTAATGCAGAGTTCGGGCCGGGCTTCGCAGGGCGGCGGCCTGTGATCGCCTGTCCGGTTCCGAATTAGCGCGGATCAGCGAAGATCAGCGTTCCCCTCCGTTCTCATGGCCAATCTGATAGGTAAGCTTATTAATCATAGGGACATTTGCTCGACATATTAACCTAAGCGCTTAGGTTCATTGCGTGAACCACGCAACCTTCAGCCGAAAGGGTGGAAAGGCGCGATCACCTGCGAAGACCGCGGCCAATCGGGCCAAGTCCGTGGCGTATTGGAACGCGGTGCGCACCGGCCAGAAGCCGGCACCCTACCGCCGGGCCTCTATTTTGGCCGATGCCAAGGTGATCTATCGTGTCTAAGCCGTAACGTGCAGTTCAACCGCGAATGCACGCGAATTCACGCGAATGAAAAGCGGGATTCCGCCCGGACCGATCCGGCCTACCGAATGGTGGCTCCACGTACTTGGATCGAAGGGGAGGGATTTCCTCCGCTATTTGCGTCCATTGGCGTGAATTCGCGGTTCCAAACGAATGGATCCGGCTAAGCCGGCGTACAAATCGCAGGATGCCTATCTGCACGACATGCTTGAGGCGGCGCGCCTCATCCGCGGCTACACGGCGGGTGTGACCTTCGATGAATTCTGGCACAACAGCGAGAAGCGCGATGCCGTGGCCCTGAGAATTTCCGTCCTCGGCGAATCGGCCCACAAGGTCGACAAGGCCCTGCCGGGAGTTCCCTTCAAAAGCATCCGTGGCATGCGCAATCGCATTGCGCACGACTACGGTGCCGTGGATTTCAAGATCGTCTGGGCGGTCACGCAGCAGGAAATCGAGCCGCTGGTCGCTGCGCTGAAGGCCCATTTCAGCAACCGGTCAGGGATCTCGAGCCCCTGAAAGGGTGGGAACGCTAATCTACGCGAATCGGCGCTGATGGGAGACTCGAATGCGGTGGAGATTGGGCAGGGGACTGCGCAGACAGATGGCGGAGGGCAGGCATCGGCTCGAATTCGGATCCGTGAAATCCGTGGTTAAAAAATCCGAGGCTCGAGCCTCCGCGTACTCTGCCTTGGCTGAGCCTGTCATCCTTGGTTCCCTTCGTTATCTTCTCTAAACTGTCTTGATTCGTGTGTTTCTCGTGTGTTTTTTCGGGCCATGAAACTCAAGACCGTCAGCGTCGATTCCGAGGCCTTCCGGATGCTCCGCCGCGCCAAGGGGCCGCGGGAATCCTACGGCGACGTGGTGCGCCGGGTCTTTGCCGAGGTCGGCGAGGTGGACATCGAGACGCATCTGGCCGAGCTGAAGGCGAACCCGCCCAAGGTGGACGTGGCGCTCCTTCGCCGCCGTCAGGCGCATCCGGTCCGCTCCCGGCGACTGCTCCGCCAAGCCCATGCTGTTTGATACCACCTTCTGTATCGATCTGGCCGACGAGCTTCAATCGCGTGTTTCCGGACCATGCCAGTCGCTGCTCCTGGCTTCCCGGCACCTCACGCGCCATGTGAGCGTCGTGACATTGGGCGAGTACGCCGTTGGAGCGACGGAGGCCGAAGTCCGCCGGTTTTTCCGCGGCTTCCAACCCCTTGCCCTCGGCCGGTCGACCGCGGTCTTCGCCGGCCGCCTGCAGGCCTCCATGCCCTACCAGATGGGGGAAAACGACCTTTGGATCGCCGCCACAGCACTCCAGGCGCGGATGCCGCTGGTAACTCGTGACAAGGCGTTCTCCCGCGTACCAGGGCTTCGGGTCGTACCCTACTGAGACCGATTGACGACCCGACGTCTTTCCGGATGAACCCGATCGACGGGCGAAATTCGCCTCTCGGAAGAACGAGATGCAATTATGTTCGGAAGGCAGTTTGCAACTGCGTTGATGACGAATATCAACTGAAATATGCCTTTAGATATATTAAATATACATATGTCTACGACCATGATAGAATTATAAGTTCCGACGATCGCCCGTTGGTCATAGCGGGGGAGGGGCAGCATTTGCAAATTTATGCTGATTCGGTAACTACGATCAACACACTCGTGGCTACCGTTTTAGTGCAAGGCGGAACTTTTTCTTCGGCATCGGCGTGCGAGCCGAAAAGAGTTGCCTTCTATAGTGCGGTCGACCTAGAAGTCAATGAGATGCAATATAGACAGCTGGTATTGGATGATCCCTTCAATGGCGATCACCCGAAATTGGCTCGAGATATTGCAGCGCGGGCAGGGCTTCGGCCATTATAATAATTTTTATATGAAAAAGCCTTCTGGTTATCAGTTTTTGGCTTATGGGCGCTTGATTGCATTCGCGTCCTTATGGTCGATGGCGCTTGCGGGTGAGCCGCCGCTTACAATCGCGGATATAGAACGGGAAAAGGCTAGGATAACACCGCTATTGAATACCGACCCTGTCGCATATTCGAAAGCGGCGGCTGCGCTTTCCGAAAAAATCGCAAGGGCTGCTGGATTTGCGGCAGAGTATGCGGAACAGCGTCGATTGGAACAGAAGTATGGGCCTTTTGATTACGCCACAATTTCCCCCCCGGCGCCTGGTGAGATGCCCAAGATCATCGATCACAATGCTTGGCGAGGATTGTTTGAGAGAGACGGCAATGTCATCCAGGCCACTCTTTTTATGGACCGAGGTCGGTATGCGAATGTGAAGCCATCCAATGTAGTCATTCAATTCAGATCGATCGGCGTAAATACCGCGGAGGAAGGCACGCTTTTCCACGGAGGGAACAGTCCGCTTACGTTCCGACTGACACTTGCCTATGAATTGAAAGATAATGACACATATGTCGCGCGATTCGTCATTCCTTTCGACCAGATCGGCCGTTATGTCGTTCAGATCTCTGCCGACGTGGAAGGCTTGCTATCCACAAATACTGCTATCCCGTTGGTTTTGAATAGGTAGTAAATTTTCACAGTTTCGTATTTTATTCCTAACAGGCTTTTATATTAGAGATATCATCCGCGCAACACTAGATTTTATTGGAAAATTAAGTTATTTATAGCAATGTTTTGCTCGACAATTGTGAAGTTCTTATTTGGCGCGATGTTATCTGCGGAGGCGGTAGTTGCCGCCGCCATGAAATTCGATGCCACCGAATTGTCGGTCAGGGCAACTCCCGATGCAGGGGAGATCAAGGCGGAATATCACTTCAAGAACGACGGAGACAAGGAGCTAATTGTCTTGGCCTTGGATGGAGAATGCAGCTGCACCTCGGCCAAGTCTGATCGTGTCAGATATCGCCCGGGGGAAAGTGGCGTTATACAGGTGACCTACGTTCCCAAAATCGGCGACTCGGGGGCGCAGCAAAAAAAGGTGACGATATCGACGGATGACGCGACGACCCCAGTGGTAAAGCTTGTCTTGAAAACGGAACTGTCGAGGTTCGTAAAGCTTGCACCTGGCGCCCTCGTTTGGAAGGAGTCCGAGGCGGAGGTTGACAAGGTGATATCGCTGGGCAGTAGTCTTGGTAAGATCCTCGATGTCTTCGATGCCGTGTCATTACACGGTGGAGTGCATGTTTTAGTGGCCAAGACGGGTGATTCATTTGAGGTGAAGGTACGACCGACTAAGACGGGTGTATTTGAAGATTTCGTTCGTATCCGGGTGACGATAGAAAACGTGGGTATAAGGACCTATCAAGTTCCAGCCTATCGACGGACCGATAGTGGAAGTTGAAGGCAAGGCCCCCCCCCCGAGGGCGTCGACACCCCGCGCGCAAGATTGTCGCCCCGCTCAAGGAAAACTGGGCCCAACTCACGGAGCACGATCGGCGAGCCTGACGGGGTCGGGACGCTCATCGTGGATAAAAGCTCAACTCGGCAAGCTCGGAGCGGCGATCCGCACATAGGTCCATGAATTTCCGCTCCGGAACCCGCCCCCTGAGATGGACAGCCCGCCTCGGAGGAAAATTGATCCACAATGAGCGTCCCGACCCCATGGCATTCGCTTCCCTGCGGGCCCGAGCGCGATGCGATCTGGGCGGAGCGATGGACTGAGTCGCTCGAGCAGGCGCTGCACCGCTTGGGCCGCAGCCATGAGGATTTGCGGATTGCCCGCAAGGTGGCCGTTTGGGATGATCGGACTCGCTTTCGAACTCCGTGAAACCTGTGGCGCAGACTACTCATGGCTCGTCCGCGAACTCCAATTGGGCAGGGTATCAACAGCGCGCTACAGCTTTGGCGCCTCCGCCGGCGGCGCAAGGCGGCAAGTCCCGCGGAAGCGGACCCTGAGGCGCCGACTTTCTAATAAAAAACGGCCTGACCCTTCGGGTCGGGGCACTAAAATACTTAGTCAATATTTATGAAAATACCGATATTATTTCTATGCTTAGCTTCCGGTCTAGTCTGTGGCCCCCCCCCCCCCCCTTTCCCCGAAGCATTTGGAGATTACATAACAGGACAAACACCCGCCTCTGCGAGAGACCAGGTTGAGCTGTCTGCCGACGATAAACATGAGTTGGTATTGATGAAATCCGAACTTGCAGCCTTAAGTGGGAGGTCACTAAGTCGAGACAGTCTTGCCGCATTGAGGAATCAAATGGCCGTCGCTATTAGGCCGTTAATTGATCGGCAACAGTATTTGAATGTCATGGAAATCAGACTCAACTTCCTAGGCGCATTGACTCGAGAACGCCAGGTAGTCTCTATCTCATTGGCTGAGCTTGAAAAGCGTTTTATTCCCGGAATCTCTAGACAAGACCCCAAAAACAGAGCCCTGCTGACCGAAGTTCAAGATACTCGGTACAGACTTCAATTAATAGATGGTGAGATTGGATCGGTAACTTCTATTGTGGATCGGGAGGCAAGGGCTCGATTAAACGCCTCAGACGAACCGGTTGTCCGGCAGCAGCTGCGTCAGAACGGGCTCGACCAATTGCCGATAGCCGACGCGGTGCTAGGTGCGCTGGGAAGGCCACTACCCCCTCCGGCGGAGATCGGAAAGAATGATATGGGTCGCCCCGAGCCGAAATAATTTTGGCGCTGCGATCAGCAGCGACGTCAAAGCTCTTGCATGAAGATGCTTGCGCTTCTGTCCTGCGGGATAAGCGAAATTCTTTTGGCGATTTTGGTGACTAACCGGGAAAGGCCGACCCGATGGGGTTGTGCCGCACTTTGTCACATTCCTCGCCATTGCCTGTGGAAAAGGTGAGAAGGTGCGCCCCAGCCCGGAACTCGGCGGTTGGATTTTCCCCGGTTCGGGAGGGTTGCGTTGCGGTTTCTTGCCACGTCGGATGGGGCGGGGAGGGAACGCTGATCTCCGCTGATCTGCGCTAATTCGGAAATCGGAACCCGGAGATTGACCGCAGATTTGGAGCCCTGTCGCTTCGCTCGGTAACGCAGTGGGCGCAGATCCAGGCGGGTGACGATTCAGCGGGCTTGGCTTGGAATCGGAATCTGCGGCAATCTGCGTAATCCGCCGAAAAAATGCCTGGGTTTGAGGACGCATTCGATCCTCGAAGGGTTCCATTATCCGAAGAAATCGCGGCTGACTCACCGAGTCAGCCCTACCTTCGGACCATTGGGCAATCCTGCTTCGCCGAGGCCGCGTAGGTGGCGTGAAACCATCCGGAATTGCTTGGAAGCGTACTGGCGGCATGCTTCGCGGTTATGGCCGCGGAAAATGGGGTGAGCATCGTCACAAAAAAGCGTGACGGCGGCGTTTTGGGTCCGGCGGAGATCGATGCCTTTGTCCGAGGCGCCACCGATGGCTCGTGGGCTGACGACCAGCTGACCGCGATGCTGAAGGCGATTTGTCTCCGGGGGATGAACGAGGCGGAGACACACGCCCTGACACTCGCCATGATGCGTTCGGGGTCCGTGCTCGAGTTGGAGTCCATCCGGGCGCCCAAGGTCGACAAGCATTCCACCGGCGGAGTGGGGGACAAGATCTCGCTGCATCTCGCGCCGATGGTCGCGGCGTGTAGAGTGGTCGTGCCGATGCTCAGCGGCCGCGGGCTGGGTCATACCGGCGGCACTTTGGACAAGCTGGAGTCGATTCCGGAGTTCAAGGTCGAGATGTCGCTGGACCGATTTCGCGCTCAGCTGGCGCGCATCGGCGTGGGGATCATCGGAGCGACCGCAGACCTGGCGCCGGCCGACGGCAAACTTTACGCCCTGCGCGATGTCTCGGCGACTGTGGCGTCCGTTCCGCTGATCTGTGCGAGCATCCTCTCGAAGAAGTTAGCCGAGGGGATCGATGCGCTGGTACTCGATGTGAAGTTCGGCGAGGGCGCTTTTATGTCGGACCTGGCCAGTGCGCGGGAACTTGCCCGGCTGATGGTAACGGTGAGCAACGCAGCGGGGGTGGCGACGCGAGCCCTGTTGACCCGCATGGATCAGCCGGTCGGTCGGGCGGTGGGCAATGCCCTCGAGTTGGCGGAGTCGATCGAGTGCCTGCAGGGGAAAGGCCCCTCTGACACAATGGAACTGACGCTTGCGCTGGGGGAGCAAATGCTGGTGCTGGCCGGCCGAAGTCTGTCGGCGACCGAGGCGCGTA
>JADMIO012791256.1_pt1:35000-95777 | contig 95777 bp, 91 predicted proteins | sample 8958161 | NCBI WGS metagenome assembly JADMIO01 (sample SAMN16585339, study PRJNA669376) | soil metagenome | isolation source: Crop rotation soil | place: USA: Cullars Rotation, Alabama | collected 2011
AGCGCGGCATCACCATCACGGCCGCCGCCATCTCCTGTGCTTGGAACGCCTCCTGGGGCCCGTGGCAGGGAATCAAACAACGGATCAACATCATCGATACCCCGGGACACGTTGACTTCACGGCCGAGGTGGAGCGCTCGCTTCGCGTGCTCGATGGTGCGGTTGCCGTGTTCGACGCGGTGGCCGGGGTGCAGCCCCAGTCGGAGACCGTCTGGCGCCAGGCTAACAAGTACAAGGTTCCGCGCATTGCGTTCATCAACAAGATGGACCGCGTCGGGGCGAATTTCTTCCGTTGCATCGAGGACATCCGGATGAAGCTGAAGGCGAACGCCCACGCCCTCTATCTGCCGATCGGCGCGGAGGAGAACTTCACCGGCCTCGTCGATCTCGTCCAGAACGTCGCCTACAATTTTGAGGAAAACCCGGCCGATCCCCTCGGGATGAAACCGGTCACCGTCCCGATTCCGGACGCGATGAAGGCCCAGGCGAAGGAATACCGCGACAAGCTGATTGAGGCCGTTTCCGATTTCGACGACGTGATCGCCGAAAAATATCTCGGTGGCGAGGAGATCAGCGTCAACGAGCTGATGCTTGGTGTCCGCAAAGCCACCATTTCCCTCCAGTTCACGGGCGTTTTCCCGGGTTCCGCCTTCAAGAAGAAGGGCGTGCAGCGCCTGCTCGATTGCGTGGTCAACTATCTACCGAGTCCGATCGACGTTCCGCCCATGCAAGGCCAGGACAGCGATGGCAAGACGGTCGAGGCGGTCGTCAACGACAAGGCCAAGATGGCCGGTCTCGCTTTCAAACTCTGGAACGACCCCTTCGTCGGTCGTCTGGTGTTCTTCCGCGTTTATACCGGCCAGCTGCCGCGCGGCATGTCGCTCTACAATCCGCGCACCCGCCGCACCGAACGCGTCTCGCGTCTCGTGCTGATGCGCGCCATCGAGCGCGAGGAAATCGACGTGGCCTTCGCCGGTGATATCTGTGCGGTCGTTGGCATCAAGGACGTCATCACGGGCGACACGCTGTGCGATGAGGATTTCGACATCCGTCTCGAGCCGCCGTCCTTCCCCGAGCCCGTGATCTCGATGTCCATCGAACCGAATTCGAAGGCCGACCAGGAGAAGATGGGTACCGCCTTGCAGCGTCTGGTGGCCGAGGATCCCACTCTCAAGGTCAAGACCGATCCCGATACCGGCCAGACCATCCTGGCGGGCATGGGCGAACTGCACTTGGACATCATCCGCGACCGGATGAAACGCGAATTCAAGGTCGAGGCCACCGCGGGCAAGCCGCAGATCGCCTACCGTGAAACCGTCTCCAAGGCGGCGGATGGCGAAGGCAAATTCATCCGGCAGTCGGGCGGCAAGGGCCAGTACGGCCACGTCGTCGTCAAGATCGAGCCCAACGAAAAGGGCAAGGGCGTCGAGGTCATCAACGAGACCGTCGGCGGTTCGATCCCGAAGGAATTCATCAAGCCGGCGACCGACGGTATTCTCGAGGGTGCGAACAACGGCGTCGTCGCGGGTTATCCCGTGGTCGATGCGATCATTCGCATCGTTGATGGTTCCTTCCACGAGGTCGACTCGTCGGAACTCGCGTTCAAGATGGCCGGAATTTTCGGCTTCAAGGAGGCGATGAAGAAGGCTAACCCGATTCTTCTCGAGCCCATCATGGGTGTTGAGGTCACCACTCCCGAGGAATACCAGGGCGATCTGATGGGCGACATCAACCGCCGCCGCGGCCAGATCCAGGGCATGGAAAACAAGGCGGGCGCCTGTATCATCACGGCCCACGTGCCGCTGGAGACCCTGTTCGGTTATGTGACCGACATTCGTTCCCTCTCCAAGGGCCGGGCGAGCGCCTCGATCACTCCCTCCCATTTCGAGCAGGTTCCGAACTCGCTCCTCACGAAAATTGTCGAGACCTCCTCCAAGGCTCCGGCCCGTACCTAACCTCGTTCTTTTACCGCCATGAAAGGCCAACGCATTCGCATCAAGCTCCAGGGTTTTGACTATCGGGTCATCGACCAGTCGGCCACCGAGATCGTCGAGACCGCCAAGCGCTCCGGCGCCCGCGTCTCCGGTCCGATTCCCCTTCCGACCCGCATCGAGAAGCTTTCCGTCAACCGGTCCCCGCACGTCGACAAGAAGTCGATGGAGCAGTTCGAGACGCGCACGCACAAGCGTCTCATCGACATCATCGAGCCCACCGCCCAGACCGTGGACGAGCTGAAGAAACTGAATCTCCCGTCCGGCGTGGACATCACCATCAACGTGTAAATTTTCCCATTCTACAGTTAGCAGTTGCCTGTGTGCGCACCGCGCACCGCCAGGCCCCTCGCTAAAGTAGGTCCAATTTGGAAACCGCTTAGCCCAATGATCTCATCACTACTCGGCAAGAAGATCGGCATGACCCAGGTCTACGACGCTCAAAACGTCCTAGTCCCGGTCACCGTCGTGGAGGCTGGACCCTGCGCCGTGGTCCAAGTCAAGACCACCGAAAGCGACGGTTACAACGCCGTCCAGATCGGTTTCTCCACCAAGAAGGAGAAGAACACCAGCAAGGCTGAGCAGGCCCATGCCAAGAAGGGCGGCCTCGATTCCGCCCCCCGGGTGCTCAGCGAGGTTCGCCTCGATTCCGCCCCGACGCTCAAGGTCGGCGACGTCGTCACTGTGACCGCCTTCAGCGAAGGCCAGCTGGTCGACGTGATCGGCATCACCAAGGGCAAGGGCTTTCAGGGTGTGGTGAGGCGCTGGCGGGTTGCCGGCGGCCCTGCCGCCCACGGTTCCATGTTCCATCGCCGCATCGGTTCGATCGGCATGCGCCAGACCCCCGGCCGCACCTGGAAAAACCAGACGATGCCCGGCCACATGGGCAGCGAGCGCCGCACGGTGCAGAATCTGCGCGTCGTCAAAATCATCGCCGACAAGAACCTGATCCTCGTCAAGGGCGCGATCCCCGGGGCCAATGGCGACGACGTGATCGTCCGCGTGGCAATCAAGGGTCAGCCCAAGGCCGCCAAAGCCTAATCTGGAGAACCCGCTCACATGAAACTTACCGTATTCAGCTCCGACGGCACCAGCAGCCGTGAACAGGACTTTTCCGGCCTGCCGACCTTCGAAGGCGACAAGGGCCAGCAAGCCGTGAAGGAAGTGATCGTCGCGATCCAGGCGAACAACCGCCAGGGCACCCATTCGACGAAGACCCGCGGCGAGGTCCGCGGCGGCGGCAAGAAGCCGTGGCGCCAGAAGGGCACGGGCCGCGCCCGCGCCGGCTCCATCCGTTCACCCCTTTGGTCGGGTGGTGGTGTGGTCTTCGGACCCAAGCCGCGCGACTACTCGAAGAAGATCAATGTCCAAGTCCGCAATCTGGCCTTCAGCCGCGCGCTCTTCGATCGCGCCTCGGCCGGCGAGATCGCCGTGATCGAATCCTTTGTCGCCCCGGCGTCCAAAACGAAGGCAGTCGACCAGGTCGTCGGCCGGATCGCTCCCGCCGGCAAAGTGCTCTTGGTGGATGCTCCGTTCGCCGAAGGCACCCGCCGCGCTGCCCGCAACATCTGCCGCGTCTCGCTGCAGGAGGCGGCCAAGCTCAACACGCTCGATCTCGCCCAGTATCGCAAAATCATCGTTAGCACCAAGGCGCTCGAGGCGATTATCGTCCGCGTCAAGGGAGGAAAGAACTGATGAACGCCAGCAAAGTTTTAAAATTGGTTCGGCTTTCCGAAAAGGCCAACCAGCTGAGCTCAATGCTCGGCCAGTATACCTTCGAGGTTTATCCCTCCGCGACCAAGCACACGATCGCGGAAGCGGTCGAGCAGACTTTCAAAGTGACTGTTCGCCGGGTGAACATTCAGAACTACCGCGGCAAGAACAAGCGCGGTCGGAACGGTCGTCCCAGCACGACCTCCGATTTCAAGAAGGCGATCGTTACCCTCAAGGCGGGTGACAAGATCGAGTTGGTTTGAACCAGCTTTAGCCACCGGAGAACATCCACATGCCCATCAAGTCATTTCGCCCGCTCACGCCCTCAGGCCGTTTCACCTCGTTGAACCAGGTTCGTTCCATGGTTTCGAAGAAGCGCCCGGAGCGCGGACTCACCGAGTCGAAGCCCAAGACCGGCGGTTGCAATAACAACGGTCGCCGCACGTCCCGCCACCGCGGCGGCGGTCACAAGCAGCTCTATCGCATCATCGATTTCCGCCGCGATATCCTCGACATGCCGGCCAAGGTCCAGGCGATCGAATACGATCCCAACCGCACGGCCCACCTGGCGTTGATCGCCTATTCCAATGGCGAAAAGCGCTATATCCTGGCGCCCGAGGGTCTGCAGGTCGGTGCGACGATCTTCACGTCGAACAAGGCCACGACGAATGACTTTGTCGTCGGCAATAACTTTCCCCTCGAGCTGATCCCGCCCTCCACCAAGGTGCACGCGGTCGAGCTCGCTCCGGGACGCGGTGCGCAGGTTGCCCGTTCCGCCGGCGCTGCCCTCGAGCTGGTGGCCGTGGAAAACGGCCAGGCCACGCTCAAGATGCCTTCCGGCGAACTGCGTTTTGTCCATCCGAAGTGCCGGGCCACGATCGGAATCGTCGGCAACGGCGATCACAGCAAGCAGTCGCTCGGCAAGGCCGGTCGCGCCCGCTGGCTCGGCCGTCGCCCCCACGTGCGCGGCATGGCAATGAACCCGGTCGATCACCCGAACGGTGGCGGTCAGGGCAAGTCCAAGGGCGGTGGCGGTCGCCAGCAGCTGGTCTCCCCGTGGGGTCAGCTCGCCAAGGGTTTCCCGACCCGCCGTCGGTCGAAGCCGTCCAACGCGGTCATCATTGTTCACCACAACGGCCGCAAGCCGCGTGGCCAGAAGTAACCCCCACCTTTTCGTACCATGGCACGTTCCATCAAGAAGGGCTTTTTTGTCGATTATCACCTGCTCGAGAAGATCGAGAAGGCGGTCAAGACCGGCGCCAAGAAGCCGATCCAGACCTGGTCGCGGCGCTCCACCATCACGCCCGACTTCATCGGCCACACCTTTAGCGTCCACAACGGGCGCATCTTCACCGCCGTCTATGTCACCGAGAACATGGTCGGTCACAAGCTGGGCGAATTCGCCCCGACCCGTGTGTTCAAGGCGCACGGTGGCATGACCCGCAAGGAGATCTAAACCGTATCCTGAAGGATATCATGGAGGGCGTAGATCCGCCTGCCGTCGATCCCGTCCCCCCAACCACTACTTACCATGGAAGTTCAAGCTCTCACCCGTTACGCGCGCATGTCGCCCAAGAAGATGCGCGAGGTGGTCCGCACCATTCAGGGCCGCAAGGCCGCCGAGGCCGCCGATTACCTTTCGCTGATCCCGCGCAAATCCGCCCGCCTGATCGCCAAGACCCTGCGCAGCGCGATCGCGAACGCCGAGAACAACAACAATCTCTCGGCCGACTCCCTGACCGTCAAAAGCGCCATCATCGACCAAGGCCCGGTGCTCAAGCGCCACAAGGCCGGCGCCCGCGGCACCGCGATGCCCCGCCGCAAGAAAATGTCCCATATCCGCATCATCCTGTCCGACGGTAACACCAACTAATTTTTCCCATGGGCCAAAAGACCAATCCGATCGGCTTCCGTCTCGCAGTTCGCCGCAACTGGCAGTCCCGCTGGTTTGCGAACAAGAAGGAGTTTCCCAAGCTGCTGCTCGAGGATCAGATCATCCGCGAGAAGCTGATGGAGAAGCTCAAGCAGGCGTCCGTGCCGCGCATCTTCATCGAGCGCGCGTCCACCCGCGTCCGCGTCAAGATCTACACCGCCCGCCCCGGCATCGTCATCGGTCGCAAGGGCCAGGAGATCGAGAAGATCAAGGAGGAACTCGCGAAGATCACCGGCAAGGAGATCCTGCTGGACATCCAGGAGGTCAAGAAGCCCGAGATCGAGGCCCAGCTCGTTTCCGAGAACGTGGCCCTCCAGCTGGAGCGCCGCATCGCTTTCCGCCGCGCCATGAAGAAGGCCGTCGAAATGGCCATGGCCCTCGGGGCCGAGGGCATCCGGATCCAGTGCTCGGGCCGTCTTGGCGGCGCCGACATCGCCCGTCGTGAATGGCAGCGCAAGGGTCGTGTGCCCCTGCACACGTTGCGCGAGAACATCGACTACGGCTTCTCGGAAGCCCGGACCCTTTACGGCAAGATCGGCGTGAAGTGCTGGATCTGCAAAAAAGAGGCGGACGCCTCCTGACCGGGTATCTCAAATCTCAGATCTGAAATTTCAAATCGTAGTTCGCCATGGCTCTCGCTCCCGCCCGTACCAAATACCGCAAGTCCCAGAAGGGCTCCCGCGCCGGCAACGCCAAGCGCGGCAACACCCTCGCGTTCGGGGAATTCGGCCTGCAGTCGCTGACCCGCGGCCCGATGACCGGCCAGCAGATTGAGGCTGCCCGCGTGACGATTTCCCGCCACCTCAAGCGCAAGGGCAAACTTTGGATCCGCGTGTTCCCGCACAAGCCCGTGACGAAAAAGCCGGCCGAGGTGCGCATGGGCCAGGGCAAGGGCCCGGTCGAATTCTATGTCGCGGTGATCAAGCCGGGCGCGGTGCTTTTCGAGCTCTCCGGCGTTTCCGCCACCATCGCCAAGGAGGCCTTCCGCCTGGCTGACGCCAAGCTGCCTTTCCACTGCCGTTTCATCGCCCGCGAGGGCGTGGCGGTCTAAACCGGACCATTTAACAAACACTGCCATGACCTCGAAGGAAATCCGCGATCTCGCTCCGGCGGAAATCACCACCAAGCTCCGCGAAACCCGCGAGCAGTTGCTCCAGCTCCGTCTCCGCCGTCAGACCGGCCAGGTCGAGAAGACCCACGAACTGCGCACGCTCCGCAAGGATGTCGCCCGTCTGGAGACCATCCTGCGCCAGAAGCAGAAGACTCCGGTCGCCGCCTAATCTCAACGCCTCTCTCCCATGTCCTCCACCGCCACCGGCGCGCGCAATTCGCGCAAGACCATCATCGGCTTCGTCACCAGTCGCTCGGGCGACAAGTCCGTGAAAGTCACCATTCCCTACAAGACGCCCCATCCGCTTTACCACAAGGTGGTCAACCGGCAGACCGTCGTGCACGTGCATGACGAGAAAAACGAGGCGCACTTGGGCGACAAGGTCGAGATCATGGAGACCCGTCCCCTGAGCCGCCTTAAGCGCTGGCGCATCATTTCGGTTGTCGAGAAGGCCGTCACCACCGACGCCGTGGCCATCAGCGAGAGCGATGTGGCCGCCCAGGTCCCCACCAAGATCACGGCTCCCGCCGCGCCGGCCGCGAAGGCCTGACGCCACCCGCCAACCCTCAGCCCCGCCCAAGTCATGATTCAACTGCGTTCCATTCTCGAGGTCGCCGATAATACCGGCGCCCGCCGTGCGGCCATGATCAGCCGCAAGGGTCAGAACACCGACACTGCTGCGGTGGGCGACATCGTCACCATTCACATCAAGGAGAGCACCACCGATGCCACCGTCAAGAAGGGCGAGGTCGCCAAGGCCGTGGTGGTCCGCACGAAGGCGCCGGTGCGCCGGGCGGACGGAAGCTATCTCCGCTTCGACAGCAATGCTGTGGTGATCATCGACGCCACCAACAATCCGCGGGGCACCCGCATCTTCGGACCGGTCGCGCGCGAGCTGCGGGCGAAGAATTTCATGAAGATCATCTCGCTCGCCCCGGAGGTCCTCTAAAATGAAGAAGTTTCACATCAAGCGTAACGACACCGTCGTCGTGATCGCCGGCTCCCAGAAGGGGAAGACCGGCAAGGTGCTGGAAGTGTTGTCCAACGCCGGCCGCGCCCGCGTCGAGGGCGTCGCGATGATCAAGCGTCACCTGAAGAAGTCGCAGGAGCATCCGCAGGGCACGATCTCGGAGCGCGAGGGCTCGGTGCACGTCTCGAACCTCATGCTTCAGTCGGTCTTCGACGCCAGCAAGCGCAAGAAGGCGACCGCCGCCACCTGAACCCAACTCAAAATCCCTTGATGCCCCGGGTCGGAAATCCGGGGGGTACTAATATGAGCAGCAGCTACACTCCCGTCCTTAAAAAACTCTACACCGAGCAGGTCGTTCCCGAGCTCGTGAAGAGCCGCGGCTACAAGAACAAGCACCAGGTGCCGAAGTTGGTGAAGATCAACCTCAACACCGGCATCGATGCCGAGGCCGACAAGAACCAGATCGCGGACATCCAGCGCGACCTCGGCCTCATTGCGGGCCAGAAGCCGGTGCTCGCCCGCTCCCGCAAGGCCATCTCGAATTTCAAGCTCCGCGAGGGCCAGGTCGTGGGCTGCCATGTCACCCTCCGCGGCACCGCGATGTGGGAATTCCTTTACCGCCTGCTGGCCGTCGCGCTCCCGACCATCCGCGACTTCCGCGGCGTGTCGCCGAAGCTGGACGGGCAGGGGAACTACAATCTCGGGGTCACCGATTTCGCGATCTTCCCCGAGATCACCATTGAGAACGTCAAGAAGAGCATGGGGCTCGATCTCACGATCGTGACCACCGCCAATTCCGACGAAGAGGGACGCGACCTCCTGCGCCTGCTCGGCATGCCCTTCCGCCGGATCGAGACGGCCGCGCCGAAACCCACCGCCTCCTAAGACCCAACTTCACCCGCTCCTGCGGGTGCTTCCTCCCATGCCCAAGACATCAGCCATCGAGCGCAACAAGAAGCGCATCAAGCTCGCCGACAAGTACCGGGCCAAACGGACCGAACTGAAGGCGATCCTCATCAGCCCGACGACGACCGACGAACAGTTCTTCGCCGCGCAGAAGAGCCTGCAGAAGCTGCCCCGCAACTCCGCGCCCAGCCGGATCCGCAATCGCTGCTCGATGAGCGGCCGTCCCCGCGGCTTCAAGCGCAAGTTTGGCGTGTCGCGCATCCAGTTCCGCGAACTGGCCCTGGCCGGCAAGATCCCCGGTGTGACCAAGTCCTCCTGGTAATCCCTGCAACACTCCCAATTTTCTTTTTCGCCGGAAGTAAGCGCCGCCTGCTGGGCGCCACGGATATGATCCGGCAAAGTCCAACCGACAACATCCACCATGACTGATCCGATCAGCGATTTTCTCACCCGCCTCCGCAACGCCAGCAAGGCCCGCCTTGATGAGTGCGTGGCCCCGCATTCCAACCTGAAGGCGGGCATTGCGGCCATCCTCAAGGCCGAGGGCTATGTCTCGGACTTTTCCGAGGGCACCGACGCCAACGGGCACAAGACCATTGTCGTGAAGATGAAGTATGTCGATGGCGCGCCGGCGATGACCGGCCTGACCCGGGTTTCGTCGCCCGGTCGCCGGATGTACCTCCGCTACACCGAAATTCCCCGCGTGCTCAACGGCCTCGGCATCAGCATCCTTTCGACCTCACGCGGTCTGATGAAGGACGCCGATTGCCGTCGGAACAAGTCGGGCGGCGAACTGCTCTGCAACATTTGGTAAGGAGAAACGCACCATGAGCCGCATTGGCAAACAACCCGTCCCGATCCCCGACAAGGTGAAGGTCGACATCAAGAATCACACCGTCCTCGTCGAGGGTCCCAAGGGCAAGGTGACCAAGACGTTCGCCCCCGTGGTGAACATTGCGATCGCCGACAAGAAGGTCGTGGTCTCCCCGAGCGCGGACACCAGCCGTTTCGCCAAGGCCATGTACGGCACCGTTCGCTCGGTGATCGCCGGCATGGTGAAGGGCGTCTCCGTCGGTTACTCCAAGGACCTCGAGATCCAGGGCGTCGGCTTCAAGGCCAACCTCAAGGGCAAGCAGCTCGATCTCGCCCTGGGCTACTCGCACCCGATCCTCATGGACATCCCCGACGGCATCAAAATCACCGTCGTGGAAGGCACCAAGCTCAAGGTCGAGGGCGCCGACAAGCAGTTGGTCGGGGCCGTCACGGCCGAGATCCGCAGCTACTACCCGCCCGAGCCGTACAAGGGCAAGGGTGTCCGCATCGTCGGCGAGCGCGTCCGCCGCAAGGAAGGCAAGACGGTGGCGTAAGCTGGGCTTTCGCCATTTCAGATCTCAAATTTCAATCTTAAATTTCAATACCGTGAACACCATCCGCAAAGCCGCGCTGCTGCAGAAACGTCGCTGGCGCATCCGCAAGAAAGTCACCGGTACGGCCGCCCGTCCGCGCCTGTGCGTCCGTTTTACGTCCAAGCACATCTACGCCCAAGCCATCAATGATGAGGCCGGTGCCACCCTGGTGTTTCTCGGCACGCTCGATCCCTCCCTCCGCAAGAAGAAGCTGCAGGCCAATCTGGCCGGCGCCAAGGAACTCGGAGTCGCTTTCGCCACCAAGGCGAAGGCCGCCGGCATCGCCTCGGTCGTTTTCGACCGCAGCGGCGCCCGCTACCACGGCAAAGTCAAACAGTTCGCTGACGCCGCGCGCGAAGGCGGTCTCGCATTTTAATCACAGCCAATGAGCACCGATTCCACCCCGTCCGCCCCCGCCGCCGCGCCCGATAACGCCGCCGCTCCCGCTCCGGCTCCCGCCGCCGCGCCGTCACGTCCGCGCCGCGAGTTCAATCGCGGCCCGCGTCGCGATGACCGCAACAAACCGACGGCCCCGATGGGCCCCGATGGCGTCACCGCCATGATCGAGAAGGTGGTCTTCATCAATCGCTGCGCCAAGGTGGTCAAGGGTGGCCGTCGTTTCAGTTTTGCCGCCCTTGCGGTCGTCGGCGATCAGAAGGGCCGCATCGGCGTCGGCTACGGCAAGGCCAATGAGGTGCCGGACGCCATCAAGAAGAGCACGGCCCATGCGCACAAGCACATGGTCTCCGTCAAGCTCAAGGGCGACACCATTCCCCACGATGTCCTGGGTGTCTGCGACGGCGGCCGGGTGCTGCTGAAGCCGGCTTCCCCTGGCACCGGGCTGATCGCCGGCGGTGCGGTTCGGGCCGTCCTCGAAGCGGCCGGCGTGAAGAACGTGCTCACCAAGTCGATGGGTTCGAGCAATCACATCGCGGTCGTCAACGCCACGGTGAACGCCTTGCAACAGCTGCGGATGTCCGCGGACATCGCCAGCATTCGCAAGCTCAGCTGAACGAATTATTGAATCCGAGTTCCGCTTCCGGACTCCGCCTTCGCGGTGCCGGAGCGGGGCGCCAATGAGGAAACAACCATGAAACTGCACGAAATGAAGAACGTCGCCGGCGCCGTCCACCGCAAGAAGCGGGTGGGGTGCGGCGAAGGCGGCGGCCACGGCAAGACCAGCGGCAAGGGCGGCAAGGGTCAGACCGCCCGTTCCGGCGGAAGCATCCGTCCGGGCTTTGAAGGCGGCCAGATGCCCCTTTACCGCAAGCTGCCGCACCGCGGCTTCAACCAGGACGCCTTTCGGACCACGATCGCCGTGGTCAATGTGCGCGATCTGGCCGGCCTCGATCCCAAGATCACAGAGGTCGACGCGACCATTCTGGCGGCCAACGGTTTCATCCGTTCCGGCGAGTCCAAGGTGAAGATTCTCGGCGATGGCGAGCTCAAGCGGGCCCTCAAGGTCACCGCCGCGAGATTTTCCGATTCGGCCAAAGCCAAGATCGAGAGCGCGGGCGGCCAGGCCACCGTCGGCTGAAGCCGACATTTATGATTGGTGATTGATGATCGACGATTGAGGAGTCTTCCCAGCCCCCGGTCGGTTGCACCAATCGTAAATCATGAATCGTAAATCATAAATCTTCCTCCCGTGCTTTCCGCCTTCACCAATTCGCTGAAGATTCCCGAGCTTCGTTCGCGGATCTTCTACACGCTGTCCCTGTTGTTCGTCGCGCGGGTGGCGGCCTACATTCCCCTTCCCGGAGTCCAGACCCAGGGCCTTCAGGACTACCTGGCACAGACGCCGCAGGGCTCGGGCGGCGGCATCCTTGGGCTGTACAGTCTGTTCACCGGTGGCGCGCTCACGCAGGGTGCGATCGGGGCGTTGGGCATCATGCCCTACATCAGCGCATCCATCATTTTTCAATTGATGACCGCGGTCGTGCCGGGACTGAGCCGGCTGCAGCAGGAAGGCGACGTCGGCCGGCAGAAGCTGACGCAGTACACCCGGTACGCGACGGTTTTCATCTGCCTTATTCAAGGTTCCCTCACCATCATGGCCCTGGAAAAGCCGGCGACACTCATCAATGGGTACGATCCGGCGATCTATGGCGATATCGTGATGCACCCCACGTTTGGGTTTCTGGTCACGTCGGTGATTCTCATGACGGCGGGCACCATGCTCTTGATGTGGCTCGGCGAGCAGATCACCCAACGCGGGATCGGCAACGGCGTCTCTCTGCTCATCACCGTGGGTATCCTGGCGCGAATCCCCGCGGCCTTTCAGGAAACGTATAAGCTGTTTTTCCATCACCTCGCTGGAACCACCGCGGCCCCCGGTCTGCCTCAGGCCGCCCTGTTGGTGGCTTCGTTCTTCATCGTCACCATGGGTGTCATCATGGTCGTGCAAGGCCAGCGCAAGATTCCCGTCCAGTACGCGAAGCGGGTTGTGGGCAACAAGGTGATGGGCGGCCAAAGCTCGTTCCTGCCGCTCAAGGTCAACTATTCGGGCGTGATGCCGGTGATTTTCGCGAGCTCGATCCTGCTGTTCCCCCAGCAGATCTTCCGGATGCTCGCGGTGAAGTTCACCAATCTCAAGTTTCTCGGTGACCTGGCGAATCTGCTCAATCACGAAAACTGGACGTACTACATGTTCGATGCGATCCTGATCCTCTTTTTCAGCTATTTCTGGGTCTCCGTCATGTTCAAGCCGATTCAGATCGCCGACGATTTGAAAAAGTATGGCGGTTATATTCCCGGAGTCCGCCCCGGCGAACCCACCGCGCAATTTCTCGATTTCATCATGACCCGCCTGACTCTGGCCGGGGCGGTCTTTTTGACGGCAATCGCAGTGTTGCCGAGCCTGATGTCGAATTGGATGAAGATGCCGATGAACGTTTCCTCTTTCTTCGGTGGCACCGGCATGCTGATCACGGTCGGTGTCATTCTCGACACCATGCGGCAGGTCGAGACCTTCCTGCTGCAGCGCCATTATGACGGATTCCTGAAGAAAGGCCGGATCAAGGCCCGCAGCGGCAATGCCAGCGGAGTGACGGGGGAGGCCCTGAGCTCGGAGGCGGTCATGAAGATCGCCATTCCTGTCCTGATTCTGCTCGTCATCGGCACGGGTATTTGGGCCGTGCGGGCGTTCTTCTGAAATAGTTCTTTACTCCGGTCGCGATGGCTGGCATCTCCGACCTCTTCCCGGTTTGTGGCCTTCCCGCCCGAACCAAAATCCTTGTCCTTGGTCCCGTCCGCCTCCTCCCGGAATCTGTCGCTGACCAAGTGAGTTCTTTGAATTTAGAGCACGTCTCTCCGGCCGGCATGATGCGACCGGAGATTTCGCGCCGCCATCCCGCCCCGGCCCCGGCCGGGCAGGATGCCGCCACGGCCCATCTGCGCCGCTGGTTTTTTGCGCGCAAACCTGATGCGGGATTCCTCCTTTCGGAATACCCGGCTACGCTGCTCCAGGCCAAAATCCTCGACGAGTGGTTCGATGCCCGCGATGAGATGCTCGACATCGTCATTGCGACCGTCCCGGACCACCCCGCCGTCAAACACTACCGCACGCTCGGCCTCCTTTGGGAGCAGCCCGAGACGGCTTCCTCCCGATGATCCCGCTCAAAAACGAGCGGCAGATCCGCGGCATCCGGGAAGCCTGTGTGGTGGCGGCCAGTGTCCTTCAGGAACTGAAGGGACTGGTTAAGCCTGGCATCAGCACGCAGGATCTGGAGGAGGCCGGAATCAAGGCGATGGCCCGACTTGGGGCTGCCAGCGCCTGCTTCGGTTACCAGCTCGGTTCGCGCCGTTATCCAGCGCACACGTGCATTTCGGTCAACGACGAGGTGGTCCACGGCATCCCTGGGTTGCGCCGCATCCTGAAAGATGGGGATATCGTTTCCCTGGATGTTGTTGTCCGCCACGAGGGGTACATTGGCGACAACGCCGTCACCGTTCCGGTGGGAGCCATCGGTCCTGCCGTCAAAGAGCTTCTTCGGGTTACCGAACAGGCTCTGCGCTTGGGAATCGCGGCGGCGGTGGTGGGCAATCGGATCGGCGACATTTCGGCCGCCGTCCAACGCCACGTCGAAAGCCACGGTTTCAGCGTTGTCCGCGATTTGGTCGGCCATGGGGTCGGTCTCGCGATGCACGAGGAACCGCAGATCCCGAACTTCGGACGAGCCGGCACCATGGATCGCATCAAGCCCGGCATGACCCTTGCCATCGAACCCATGGTCAATTTGGGATCGTACCGGACGAAGACCCTGGCGGATGGATGGACGGTGGTAACCTCGGACGGTTCGCCCTCCGCCCATTTTGAACATACCGTGCTTACGACGGAACGGGGTCCCGAAATCCTGACGATACCCCATCGCGTGCTCTCTCCGGTCCATGCCTCCGATGTCGCTCTTTCCGCCCCATCCGGCTTGCCCCTCAGTCCGTCTGCCTGATCCCACTTTTCTCCTACTTTAAGTCATCAACCACTCACCAACCTAAACCCATATGCCACGTCTCCTCGGTGTTGAAATCCCCGCGAAGAAAAAAGTCGCGTACTCCCTCCGTTACATCAACGGCATCGGACCCACGCGCGCCGACCTCCTGGTCAAGGAAGCCGGTCTGAATCCCGACATGCGGGCCCAGGATCTCACGGAGGAACAGCTGAACAAGATCCTCCAGGTCATCACCGAGCACAAATGGGTGCTGGAGGGCGATCTCCGCCGTGAGATCGCCGCGAATCTGAAGCGTCTGCAGGCCATCAACTGCTACCGCGGCATCCGCCATCGCCGCAGCCTCCCGGTCCGCGGTCAGCGCACCAGCACCAACGCCCGCACCCGGAAGGGCCCCCGCAAGACCGTGGGCGTCTCCAAAGCTAAGGAAGTCTAATTTCCCACTCACATGGCCGAAGAAAAGTCCGCTCCCAAGAAAGAAAAGGCCCCCAAGGCCGCTGCACCGGCCGCCGGTGCTGAAGCTGCCGCTCCCGCGGCCGACAAGAAGCCGGGCCGCGCTCCGGCCGCTCAGGGTGGCACCGGCGATGCCGGCGCCAAGCCCGCTCCCGCCCCCGATAAGCCGGTCGAGATGGTGGGAGGCGTGGCCAAGCAGCCGACGGCCGAGGATCTCCTGAAGGAGGAATTGGGCACGATCAAGGTGCGCAAGGCCAAGGGCTCGAAGAATGTCACCTCCGGTGTCGTCAACGTGCTCGCTTCCTTCAACAACACGATTGTCTCGATCACGGACGGCAAGGGCCAGGTCATCGCCTGGTCCAGCGCCGGCAAATGCAACTTCCGCGGTTCGCGCAAGTCGACCGCCTACGCGGCCCAGGTCGTGGCCCAGGACGCCGCCCGCAACGCCATGTCGCACGGCCTCAAGGATGTGGTCATCCGCGTCTCCGGGCCGGGGCTCGGCCGCGACAGCGCGATCCGTGCCCTGCAGGCGATCGGCCTCGAAATCACCTCCATCGTCGATGTGACGCCCATCCCGCACAACGGCTGCCGTCCGCGCAAACGCCGCCGCGTCTAACAATGACGGAAGGACTGAAAGGCTGAAGGGCTGAAACCCATCGCCTCAGGTCCTTCAGTCCACTCTTTCCTTCGTCCCTTCAGTTTTTTAGTCCCTCAGCCCTTTTTCCCAATGGCTCGCTACACCGGCCCCACCACTCGCATCAGCCGCCGCTTCGGCCAACACATCCTCGGCTCCGGCAAGGCGCTTGAGCGCCGCGGATATCCTCCCGGCCAGCACGGTCCGAAATCCCGCCGCAAGGTCTCGGAATACGCCGTCGGCCTCAACGAGAAGCAGAAGCTTCGTTACATCTACGGTCTGCTTGAGCGCCAGTTCCGCCGCGTCTTCGAGATCGCCAAGCGCGAGCGCGGCGTCACCGGCGAACGCTTCCTCCAGCTGCTCGAGACCCGGCTTGACAGCGTCATTTACCTGCTCGGTCTCGCCAAGAGCCGCGCGGCCGCCCGCCAGTTCGTCAATCACGGCCATGTCCGCGTCAACGGCCACAAGGTCGACATCGCGAGCTACAACGTCCAGCCCGGCGACGAGATCGAGGTGAAGAACACCCCGGCTTCGCGCCAGATGGCGACGCGCCAGCTCGAGGAGAACCGCATCCGTACCGTCCCGGGCTGGCTCACGCTCGCACCAGAAGCGTTCAAGGCCACGGTGGTGCGGTTACCCACGCGCGACGAGATGGAACAAGGCGTCAACGAACAATTGATCGTCGAATTCTATTCCCGGTTCTGAGCCAGTTCGGCCCCCGCCGCCCAGCATTTTCAACTTCCAACCAGAGACTGCCATGCCCAAACGCCTCGGAAAATTCGAACTGCCCAACAAACTCACCAAGGTCGAGGAAGGCGCCACGCCAACCTACGCCAAGTTCATCGCCGAGCCTTTCGAAGCCGGCTATGGTCATACCATCGGAAACTCCCTTCGCCGGGTGCTCCTGAGTTCCATCGAGGGAGCCGCCATCTCATCCATCAAGATCGATGGCGTGAACCATGAGTTCCAGAGCATCGACAATGTCGTCGAGGATGTGACGGACATCGTGCTAAACCTGAAGAAAATCCTGATCGTCTCCCACAAGCGCGAGCCGCTCAGCCTCCTGATCAAGGCCAGCAAGGCCGGCAAGGTCACCGCCGCCGACATCCAGGCGGACGCCAACATCACGATCATCAATCCCGACCAGCTGATCTGCACCCTCGACAGCAAGCGTTCGTTCGAGGCCGAGATCGAGATCAAGACCGGCCGCGGCTACTGCCCCGGCGAGTCGAACAAGAAGGAAGAGCAGGCGATCGGCGTCATTCCGATCGATTCCCTCTTCTCCCCAGTCCGTCTCGTGAAGTACACCGTCGAGAACACCCGCGTCGGTCAGATCACCGATTACGACAAGCTTGTCCTCGAGGTCTGGACGGACGGCCGCATCACCCCGGACGACGCCCTCAAGCAGTCCGCCTCGATCCTCAAGCACCATCTCGACGTGTTCGATCGCGTTTCCGAGGAGGTCTTCGAATTCGACAGCCAGCAGAGCGAGGTCAGCGAGGAGCAGAACAAGCTCCGCAAGCTCCTCAATATGTCGGTCAACGAGATCGAACTTTCGGTCCGCGCCGCCAACTGCCTCAACAACGCCAACATCACCACCGTCGGCGAGCTGGCGATGAAGACCGAGCAGGAGATGCTCAAGTACCGGAACTTCGGCAAAAAGTCGCTGAACGAAATCAAGGAAAAGCTTGAGGCTCTCGGTCTGTCCCTCGGCATGAAGTTCGACGAGCGCCTGCTCGAGAACAAGAAGGAAGCCTGAGTCATTTTCGATTTTCGATTTGGGATTTTCGATTGCTCCGGCGGTCGGAAATTCCGGCGCACGCCTTCAATCGAAAATCGAGAATCCCAAATCCAAAATCATCCTGGCTTTCGCGCCGTCCGCTGCCGCCCCACGCTGCGACCGGATTGCCGATCGGGAGCCGCCAATAAACCAATCCAATGCGTCACAATAAACACCACGCGTCCCTCGGCGTCACCGTCGAGCACCGCCGGGCCATGATGTCGAATCTGGCCGCCTCGCTCATCACCCACGGCCGGATCAAGACCACCCTGACCAAGGCGAAAGCCCTGCGTCCCTTCATTGAGAAGGTCATCACCAAGGCCAAGCAGGCCGCAGCCAAGACGGAAAAGAAGGATGCCCTGCATCTGCGCCGCCTGGCTCTGAGCGATGTCCGCGACGAGACGGCTCTCACGCTCCTCTTCAACGAGAAGTACAAGGAGTTCGCCAACCGCGCCGGAGGTTACACCCGCATCTACAAGCTTGGCGCCCAGCGGGGAAGCGATGCCGCGGAGCTCGCCCTGATCGAATTCGTGAAAGCGGACGATCCCGGTTACAAGAAGTCCAAGGGCCGCAGGAGCGGATCCAAGGCGAAGGCCCCGGCCGAAGCGCCGGCCGCGCCCGCTCCCGAAACCAAGGCCTGATTTTCCGGCTCGGCCCGTTTTCCTTGGCCCGTCCGGGTTTTTCCGGACGGGCCTTTTTCCTGCTTCCCAAGCGGTGTAAGATTTTCTGTAGCCGGGGTCGGTGACCCTGGGTCGGTCGGTTTCATCCGTGACCCTCAGGCACCGGGGGCACCGACCCCGGCTGCAGTATTTTTGAAACCGCTCTGTCCCGCACGATTTGTTCGATTTCGGGCTGCCGGGTGCCCAGCGTGACGCCATGTTCGAACCGACCGCCGCTGCCGTGATCTACTGTCTGATCGTCGCGGCCGTTTTCATCGGGGCCTGGTGGTTCTATGATCGGCGCGACCATGCCTCATTTCAGGCCGGCCGGGGCCGGGCCGCCTTTCATTGCATTCGCTGCGACCGGTTGTACGACGCGCCGGCCGGGACCGCGCTCTTCCCATGTCCGCGCTGCGGACATCGGAACGCCCGCCTCAAGTTTTGAACCGGCTTGGCGGGATCGCTTCCCGCGCGGTTTTTTCCGAGCCATCCGGCCCTCCCCGCAACTTCGCCACCATGCGGCCGAGCGACTGGCACATCCGCGCCAGATCGCTCCGTCCGGTCGGGCGAGGAATCAACGCCAGCGGGTCGCCCTCCTGAATATAATTGGCGGCCAACTCAATGGCTCGCAGACGCTGGGCCAGCAGTCCCGCCAAGCCCCAGGCGGCAACGATTACGAATCCCGTCGCGCTATAGCCGATCAGCCGGATCTGGCCGCGGAGCTCCCCAACCTCGGCGAAGGCCCGCCGGTCGGGCTGGCGCACGGCGATCAAGAGCCCGAGCCCGCGGAAATTCCGGAACCCCCGCGTGAGCGCATACCCGGTCAGGTAGGCGGCTTCCTCGGCTTCCTCGTGCATGTAGCCGCGGAACGACTGCTGCCCGCGCGGACTCACCGGCACGGGAGGATAGGGGGGGACGGTGGTCGTCCAGATGTCCGTGCCGGTATCGAGCAGAATGTCGCCTTTGGCGGAGTAAATGGTCACGGCGAACAGCCGCCGGCGCGCGCTTTCCGGCACCACCTGCTCCTGAAGCGTTTCGACCCACGACCAGCGCAGGCTGGCGCAGAGCGCCCCGACGATCTTGCCGTTGAGGTCGGTCACCGGGACCGCCAGGTCAAAAACCCGGACGATGCCGCTGTCGGATCGCGCGATCTTTCCCGCCAGGTCCGGAGCCTCGTGCACGTTGCCCACGTAGTTGCCGCCGTGCACCGCAATGTCGAACCAGGGCTCTTCGGTGACGTCCATGCCTTCGCGCAGCCCGTGCGTCCCGATGGTCAATTTCCCGTCAGGCGTGGCGAAGCCGATCCAGGCGTACTCCTCCTCGACATCGTTGATCAGGTTGAGCGCGGCCCGGCGGGTGTTCTCGCTGACGGCGGCCTCGCGGAAGGTCGGCATCGCCGCGGCGACTTGGATTTCATGGAAGCGCTCGTACATCCCGCGATCGACCCGCTCCCGGATGGTCCCCGCCAGCGTCTCGAACAAAGGCCCTGCATCGACCTCGATGCGGTCGGCCAACGCATCGGCCGCCCGATTGCTGAAGTACAGGGTGAGCCCCGCGGCGAGCAACCCGAACACGAGGGCCGCCTGGGCGCGAAGGCTCGTCACCGGATTGAACGCCTCCCACCAACGGGGGTCCACAGGCGCAGGGGCGTGGGAGCGGGCCATGTCGCGAGCACGGACCACGCCCGGGCCCGGGTCAACCCCACACGTCCCCGAGAACACACTTGCGGTTGCTTCGGTGATTCGGCTTCGCTTGTCCTTTTCCCGCCGCGCCATGCCTCAGACGATTGCCGTCCTCGACTTCGGTTCCCAGCTCACGCAGGTCATCGCGCGCCGCATTCGCGAGTGCCAGGTTTACTCGAAGATCTATCATTATGCCACGCCCGCGGCCAAGCTGCGGGAGGACGGCGTGATCGGCATCATTTTTTCCGGGGGTCCGCAGAGCGTTTACGCCCGGAAAGCCCCGCATCCCGATCCGGCGGTGTTCGAGCTGGGAGTTCCCATCCTGGGTATTTGCTACGGCGTCCAACTGATGGGGCATTTCCTCGGCGGCCGGGTGGCGCACAGCAAGGAGCGCGAGTACGGGCACGGCCATCTCACCGTCCGCCGTCCGGGCAAGCTGTTCGCGGGCCTGCCCCGGCGCCTGCGCATCTGGAATTCGCACGGTGACAAGCTCACCAAACTCCCGCCCGGATTCGTCGCCACGGCGGTTTCCGAGAACTCCCCCTTTTCGGGCATCGAGGATGCGAAGCGACGGTTTTACGGAATCCAGTTTCACCCGGAGGTTTTCCACACCGAGCGGGGCGGGGACATGATCCGCAACTTCCTCGTCGGCGTCTGCGGCTCCCGCCAGGATTGGACGACCAAGGATTTCATCACTCATTCCGTCGCCGGCATCCGCGAAAAAGTCGGTCGGGGGCGGGTCCTGCTCGGCCTCTCCGGCGGCGTCGATTCCTCGGTGGCCGCGGCCCTGCTGCACAAGGCGATCGGGCGGCAGTTGACCTGTGTTTTTGTGGACAACGGTCTTCTGCGCAAAGGCGAGCGCGAGTATGTCGAGCGGTTGTACCAACGGCACTTTCATATCGACCTGCGCGTCGTCGACGCCGCCGGGCTTTTCCTCCGGCGCCTCAAGGGCGTCTCCGAGCCCGAGCAGAAGCGCAAGATCATCGGCCGCACCTTTGTCGAAGTCTTCGAGAAGTCGCTGAAGGAGTTCGGGCAGAAGGCGGAATTCCTGGGGCAGGGGACGCTTTATCCCGACGTGATCGAGTCCGTTTCCATCGCCGGAAACCCCGCCTCGCTGATCAAGACCCACCACAACGTCGGCGGTCTGCCCGCGCGGATGAAGCTCAAGCTCATCGAGCCGTTGCGCGAACTCTTCAAGGATGAGGTCCGGCAGGTCGGCGCGGCCCTCGGGCTGCCCCGCGACGTGGTCTGGCGTCAGCCTTTCCCGGGGCCGGGCCTGGGGGTTCGCGTGATGGGCGACATCACCGCCGACAAGCTCGAGATCCTGCGCAATGCCGATGCGGTGCTGCACGAGGAGATGATGGCCTCGGGTCACTATTGGAAGGTCTGGCAGTCCTTCTGCGTCTTTCTACCGGTCAAAACCGTCGGAGTCTTTGGCGATGAGCGCACCTACGACTACGTGATTGCGATCCGCGTCGTGGAAAGCACCGATGCCATGACCGCCGACTGGGCGAAGCTGCCGTACCCGCTGCTGCAAAGGATCTCGAGCCGCATCACCAATGAAGTCCGCGGAGTCAGCCGGGTGGTGCTCGATATCAGTTCCAAGCCGCCGGCGACGATCGAATGGGAGTGAGGGCCTTTTGGAGCCCGCCGGGCTTGCGCGGGATCCTCACGCCCGCCAGCGTGTCAGCGCATCGGTCGATCCATCCCCCTTCCTTCATGCGTACCTCCATCCGCTTTCTCCTCGCCTCCGTCCTGCTTGCTGCGGGTGTTCGTGCGGCTGCCCCCCAGAGTGAAATCGACGCGGTGATCGCCCGCGCCCGGGCCCGGCTGGGTGAGGAGTCCGCTCTCACCGCGGTGACCTCCATCCGCTTTCAGGGCACCTACGAGACCACGGGAGAGGGCGAAACGCCGCAGAAGGGCATCATCGAGATGATTTTTCAGAAGCCCCTGCAGCACCGGTCGACCATCACCTCGGCGACGGGCCGCGAGGAGGTCACGGCGCTCGATGACGCCGAGAGCTGGATGCGGGTCAAGGACGGCACGGATCAGCGCCTGACGCTCTTTCCGAAGGAGCAGACCAAGACGCTTCGGGCCAATACCTGGCAGACCCTGGAGTTTTATCGCGGGGTCGAGCGAATCGGCGGCACGATTGAGTCGCAGGGGGATCAAACGGTGGACGGAGTCCTGTGCTCGAAGCTGGTCTTCCGCCACGGCGCCGATCTGACGTGGACGCGCTATTTCGACAAAGCCACGGGACGGCTGGTCCTGACCGAAACGGCCCAGGGTCAGACTCGGGAGACAGGGGAAATTGTGGTCAATGGCGTCCGATTCCCGAAAGCGATCACCTCGACGGTCAAGGGCACCGCGGGCAAGCCGGTCACGGTTACGATCACCTTTGAGAAGATCACCGTGAATGAGAAGTTTCCGGCGAGTCTTTTCACCGTGCCGACGATTTCCTCGTTGCGGCAGTAAGCGGGCATACCGCCAGCCGGGCGCATCTCGATTTCGTGCAGGGATGGCACATTCGTAGGGCCTGCGCTTGCGCAGGGCCGGATCGACGGACCGGTCCGCCGCGAGCGACGACCCTACGGGGTCCTGCAAGAGGTCGAGGTGCGCGCCGCCAGCCGCTTCCGGCTGGATTCGAGCCGCAATCGCCGCCACGTTCGGCCCCGTGCGCCTGCTCAGCTTCACCGAGAAAAATTTTGCCGACGACCTCGCTGCGTTCTGCCGCAGCACGGCGGTGGCCGAGGAAACCATCCGCGCGGTCACGGCTCTCCTGGCCGACGTCCGGATCCGCGGCGATGTCGCGGTGGCCGAGTACGCGGCCCGCTTCGACGGGTCCCGGCTGACGCCTGATCGTTTCCGCGTCAAGCGGGCCGATTTGGCCGGCGCGATGAAGCGTCTGCCGGCCGGTGAGCGGAAGGCCCTCCAGGCGGCGCATGCCAGCATCACGGATTTCAACCGGCGTTCGTTGCCGAAGGCCTGGGAGGCCCGCAATCCGCACGGAGCGCGGGTGGGGGAGAAGTTTGACCCGATCCGCCGCGTCGGCCTTTACATCCCGGGCGGCCAGGTCCCCCTCGTCTCCACCGTGCTCATGACCGCGACACTCGCCCGGCTGGCCGGTTGTCCCGAGATCGCGGCCTTCACTCCCACCGGTCCGAGCGGCCGTGTCGCCGACGGACTCCTCGCCGCCCTGCATCTGGCCGGAGTCACCGAGGTTTATCGGATTGGCGGAGTCCAGGCCATCGGAGCCATGGCGTATGGCACCGCGACGATTCCCGCCGTCGACAAGATTTTCGGCCCCGGCAGCGCCTGGGTGTGCGAAGCCAAGCGGCAGGTTTTCGGCACGGTGGGCGTCGACTCTCTGCCGGGTCCGAGCGAACTCATGGTCATTGCGGACGAAACCGCCCGCGCCGACTGGGCGGCGGCCGATCTGCTAGCCCAGGCGGAGCACGGCTCGGGCCGGGAGAAGATCTATCTCCTGGCGACGTCACCGGCGATCGTTGCCGCCATCGCGACGGAGATGGAGACGCAGTCGAAATCGATCAGCCGCTCGGAAAAAACCGCCCGGGTGCTGGCCGAGGGATTCCTGGCGGTCACGGTAAAGAAGGTCGAGCAGGCTGTGGAGATCGCCAATTACGTGGCTCCCGAACATCTTGAATTGCTCGTACGCGAACCGTGGGTCACGCGACTCACCAAGTCGGTCACCACGGCCGGCGCGATCATGATCGGCAACCACACGGCGACGGCCCTCGGCGACTTCACCGCGGGGCCGAGTCACGTGCTTCCGACCGGCCGCGCGGGTCGTTTTTTCAGCGGGCTCCGTGTGACCGATTTCATGCGCCGGACCAGCATCGTGCGTTATGACCGGGCCGGAGTCCGCCGTGCCGCACCGATCGTCGCGGCCTTTGCCGCGATGGAACAGCTCGACGCGCACGGCCGCTCGGTGACCATCCGCACCCTGTAGGAGCCTGCTTGCAGGCGAGGATGGCGCCGCTGGCCCGCGATAGAAAAATCGCCTGCAAGCAGGCTCCTACAGCCAGACCAAATTTTACCGTGGATCCCATCCCTCATCCGTCATCCGGCCCCGCTCAGTTGGCCTTGCCCCATGTGGCGAAGCTCCACGCCTACACGCCCGGCCTCCAACCGACCGGGCTGGGCTGGGTGAAGCTGAACACGAACGAATGCCCTTACCCGCCGAGCCCGCGGGTCGCCGAGGCCGTGCGGAACGAAGTCGGTGCGGACGGCGCCCACCTGCGCCTTTATCCCAATCCGAAGAGCAGTCCATTGCGTGCGGCCCTCGCCCGGTATCACGGTCGGACGGAGCAAGAGGTCTGTGTCGGCAACGGGTCCGATGACATTCTGAATCTCCTCATCCGGACCTTCGTGGGTCCGGCCTCCTCCGCCGCGTTCACGTTGCCGAGCTATTCGCTCTACCCCGTGCTCGTGGCGATGCAGGACGGTCGCTGCGAAACGATCGAATTCGATCGCAGCATGCGCCTGCCCGTCGAACGCATCGCCGCGAGTCGGGCCCAGATCTTTTTCCTCACCTCGCCCAACGCCCCGACTGGCGTCGCGTTTCCCAACGCCGAGATCGAGCGCATCCTGCGGGGGTTTCCCGGCATCGTGGTGGTGGATGAGGCTTATGCTCCCTTCGCGACGGAAAATGCCGTGCCGCTGCTGGCGCGGCATCCCAACCTCGTGGTCGTCCGCACCTTTTCCAAAGCCTATGCGCTGGCGGGCATCCGGGTGGGTTACGCCCTCGCCGATGCCGGGGTCATCGACCTGCTCGATCGCGTGCGCGACAGCTACAACGTCAACCGGCTCTCGCAGGTGGCAGCCCTCGCCGCGCTCGGCGACCAGGCGCACTTCGAAAGCCTGGTCGCCCGCATCCGCATCACCCGCGACGCCCAGCTCCGGAGTTTCGCCAGCCGCGGTTGGTTCACGTATCCCTCGCAGACAAACTTCATTTTCACCGAACCGCGCGACGCGCGCGGTGCCACCGGGAGGGCAGTCGCCGAGTCCGCCTATCGTTTTCTCTTCGATCGCAAGGTCCTGGTCCGGCACTTCCCGAGCCACGCCTTGACCGCTCCCTTCCTCCGCATCAGCGTCGGCACCGACGACGAGATGCTCGTCCTCAATCAAACCCTCGACGCATGGCTAAAGGCTCCTCCCAACGCGTAGCGACCGTCCGCCGGAAGACGGCGGAAACGGACATCGCCCTCACCTTGGCCGTTGACGGCCGTGGTGAATCGAAGATCGCCACCGGCGTGCCATTTTTCGACCACATGCTTACGCTGTTTGCGAAGCACGGCCTGTTTGACCTCGAGATCAAGGCCAAGGGCGATACCGACGTGGACTATCACCACACGGTGGAAGACGTCGGCCTGGTGCTCGGGCAGGCCTTCAAGGAGGCGCTGGGCGACAAGCTCGGCATCCGCCGCTACGGATTTTTCATTCTTCCCATGGACGAATCGCTGGCCCGCGTCGTGGTCGATGTCGGCGGGCGGCCGCACCTCGTCTATGAGGCGGAGGCGCCGACCATGTTCGTGCGCGACTTCAACATCGTGCTTGTGAAGGAATTTTGCCGGGCATTCAGCAATGCGCTCGGCGCGAATCTCCATGTCCAACTGGTGTACGGCGAGGAGCCGCACCATGTCGCCGAGGCGATCTTCAAGGCCCTCGGCCGCGCCCTCGACCTGGCGACGCAGATTGAGCCGCGAGCGGCCGACCTGCTGCCCAGCAGCAAAGGCGTGATCTGATTTATGATTTGTCCCGGAGGTGGCGGCGGTCGTGGGACCTTCAATCATAAATCGTCAGTCATAAGTCATAAATCTCTGCCATGATCGCGGTCATCGACAACGGCATCTGCAACCTGCGCAGCGTCACCAAGGCCCTCGAGGCGGTGGGCGGGGCGCCGGTGGTGGTCCGCACGCCGGACGAGATTGCTGCGAGCGGCGCGACCGGCCTGGTGCTTCCTGGAGTCGGGGCGCTGCGTGACTGCGTGGCGGCGCTGCGCGAAGCGGGGCTGGACCGCACGCTTCGCGACTGGATCGGCGAAGGGCGGCCTTTCCTGGGGGTTTGCCTCGGCATGCAGGCGCTCTTTGAGCATTCGGAGGAGGGAGACGTGACCGGGCTCGGGATTTTTCCCGGGAAGGTCGTGCGCTTTCGGCGGCCGTCCGAATTCAAGATCCCCCATATGGGCTGGAACGGCGTGCGGTTCGTGCAACCGGATTCGCCGCTCGCCGCCGGGCTCGCGCGGGAGGGGGAGTCGTTTTACTTTGTCCACAGTTATCACTGCGTGCCGGCGGACCGCGGGCTGGTCCTGGCGGAGTGCGACTACGGCGGAACCTTCACCGCGGCGATCGGACGGGGTCGGTGCTTTGCCACCCAGTTTCACCCCGAAAAAAGCCAGGCCAAGGGACTGGCGATCTATCGCAACTTCGTCGACGTGGTCGCGGCTCAGCGCTGAAAAAGGCCGGTGGTTTTGCGCCCCGGAACGGAATCCGGCGACGCCAGGCATTCCCGCGCGATCCGGTGGAGGCGGCGGGTCGAGATGCGGAAATTCGCGTGCTGGCGGAGCCAGCCCAGATTGGCCGGATTGGAGCGGTATTCGTTGATCTCCTCGCCGATCTCCTGCAGGGAGGCCGCCCGGGCCGCATGTTTGAGCAGCTCGCGATCGGGTTGGAAAAAGGTCGGCTTCAGCAGGAGCAACAAGGGGATGAACGGCAGGCTGCGAAGGTAAAGACAGCGCCAGAACAGCCGCTGCTCGGCACCGGCCGAGGTGCCGCCAAATCGGGAGGCAAAGGATTCAGCGAAGGATGGCATGCGTCGGTAGTTGCCTGCCATCCCGGAGGGAAGACGGCGCGGTCCAAGCCACTCGTAAGCAAATCACGTTCCGGGGGACGAGTTTTCTCCTGCGTCAGGCCGTGACAATCGCGCAACGCCCTACTGCCGGATCTTTGCAAAAATCTCTTACCGGCCGGCCGGCCCGCCCTTATTTCCCTGGAACCGCGAACCGACCCGCGTTCTTTGCTTTGCCAAGCCCCAGCGCAGCGGCTTCGTTCAGCCAATGAGTTCCGCTATCCTGAAGATCGATGACAAGGAGTTCACCCTGCCGGTGATGGTTGGCACGGAGGGAGAACGCGCCATCGACACCCGCAAGCTCCGGGTCGATGCCGGGGTCGTTGCGTACGACCAGGGTTACGGCAACACCGCGTCATGCGAGAGCTCAATCACCTATCTGGACGGGGAGGCCGGCGTGCTCCGCCATCGTGGCTATCCGATCGAGCAGCTCGCGGCGTACAGCGATTTCGTCGAAACCGCCTACCTGATCATTTACGGCGAGCTGCCGACTCCGACCCAGCGCAAGGATTTCGGCCTGCTGATCCGGATCAACGCCGCCATCGAGACCCAGATGCAGAAGATCTTCGAGGGCTTCCCGAAGGACGCACCCCCGATGGCCCTGCTCTCGTCGATCGTGGGCTCGCTCGCCGCGCATTATCCGCAGCTCGCCACGAACAATTTCGAGGCCGATCTGAAGAACTTCGACCTCGCGGCGGCGATCGCCATTTCGAAGATCCGCACGATCGGCGCGATGATTTACCGCTATCAACGCGGGCTGCCCTACATCGGGCCGCGCCAGGAGCTGCCGTTCTGCGACAATTTCCTGCACATGATGTTTTCCAAGCCCGACAGCGATTACGTCGTGGCTCCGGAAGTCGCCAAGGCGCTCAACCTCCTGCTGCTGCTGCACGCGGACCACGAACAGAACTGCTCCACGTCCACCGTGCGCATGGTCGGCTCCAGCGCTGCGAACATGTTCACCTCGATTTCGGCCGGAATCAGCGCGCTGTCGGGCCCGCTGCACGGCGGGGCCAACACCGCCGTCATGGGCATGCTCCAGGCGATCCATGACGAGGGCGACGACGGCACGCGCTTCATTGCCGCCGCCAAGTCGGGCAGCAAGAGCAACCGCCTCATGGGCTTTGGCCACGCGGTCTACAAGAACTTCGACCCCCGGGCCAAAATTATCGGCAAGGCCTGCGACGAGGTCCTGAAGAAGCTCGGGATCGACGACCCGCTCCTCGCCATCGCCAAGAATCTCGAGCAGGCCGCACTGAAGGACGACTATTTCCTCGCCCGCAAACTATACCCGAACGTCGATTTCTACTCGGGCATCATCATGCGCGCGATCGGCATCCCGATGAACATGTTCACCGTGATTTTCGCCATCGGCCGCGCGCCGGGCCAGATCGCCAACTGGCGCGAGGTGGCGGCTAATCCCAAGGGCCGCATCTATCGTCCCCGACAGGTTTATGTTGGTCCCGCCCGGCGCGATTACGTGCCGATCAAGGACCGCGGCTGAAAAATGGGGGATCCGTCCCGGGCCGGACTCACGGCTTCTTGTTCCATACCTCGAGCATCGCCGCCGAACCCTGCGAGCGGATGCCGTTGTCGGTCAGGATCTGCTCGGTCGCCGTCAGGAGCTCCTGACGGTTGAAGACCATGTCCTCCGCCCCGTGCCCTCCAAACTGCAGCACGAGCGAGTCGCCCGTGGCGTCGCGGATCAGCTCGACGAGATGACGGAGATTTTTCACCCGGGTGCCGTTGACCGATTCGACCACACGAAGCGCGGGTGAGGTGTAGCCGCGGGTCATGGGATGGGAGAAAAAGGGTGAAGCGACGATGACCAGCTCCTCGCCGGGAAATTCCGGGAGATCGCCGCGCCGGCTTTGCAGCGGACTACCGACTTGAGCGAGCGTCGTCGCCAGGACGGGCCCGTTTGGGTTGGTGGGATTCGTGAGCAGGCTGAGGTAATCCTCCGAGGCGATCGAGAAGACGAGCGGGCCGCAGATGAAATAGTCGGGAACGGTGCCCTGAAGATAGGGGATGAGTTTCGGCCGGTTGAAAGCGAGGGGCATGTCGACGGTCATTTGGGTTCCGTTCCGGACGATCGTCAGCGGGACCCGCCCCTTCTGCGCCTGCTGCTCCACGGCATAGAGGAACCGCACCCGGGTTGAGGGATCGAAAACCACGTTGCCTTGATCGTCCACCGGGACACTGCCGACGCGCGTGATGACATCCCACTTCCGAAGGGGATTGTTTGGCATCCCGGCGTAGGGCTCCAGGACGACGAGGCCGCGCACGCCGGGCTCGAGCCGGAGATAGCTGCGGAGCGCGGGATTCTCGAGCGCCTGAAACTCGTCGTAGATCGTCGGCTTGCCATCGTAATGACCGTCCGCGACGTCGGCCAAAAACGCCTCCACCTCCGTGATGGGGATGACATATCCGATGTTTTGGGCATTCGTGAGGACGCTGAACGCGATGCCGACGAGTTTGTCGCCGACCACGGCCGGACCGCCGCTGTTGCCCGGGTTGAGGGCCGCGTCGATCTGCATGCGGAGGCCCGAGGTGCCGTAATTGTACCGGGTATAGTCGATGCGCGAGACGATGCCCTGGGTGATGGACAGGCCCGGTCCGCCGGTCGGAAAACCGAAAACGGTGACCGAATCGCGCAGGTGGGGCAGGACGTCGGAACGGGACAGGGCGGGGTGCGTGTCGAAGAACGCCGGGTCCGCGACGCTGAGCACCGCCAGGTCGATGCCGGGCGCGATCGCCTCGACTTTCGCGATCGCTTTGTCGCCCAGATTGGTGCCCTGCACCTGGACTTCGTTCGCATAGGTGACGACATGGGCATTGGTGATGATCCGGTTGCCGTCGATGACGACCCCGCTGCCGGTCACTTCACGTGCCGTCGACCTGGTCCAGGGTTTGCTGAGGTCCGGCGCCCGGATGGTGGCGAAGATTTTTACGACGGAGGTTTCGATCGCGGACCGGCTGGCTGCCGGGGTGGCAATCGTCGCGGGAGGCGGAAGCGCGGCCGGAGCCGGCGTCTGGGCAGGGAGGATGATCGGTCCGGCCAGCAGGAGGGGCAGGAACCGGCACAGCGGGGTACGCATCCCTCAAGGGTTAGCGGCCACGTCGACTGTTGCGAGGCGATTTTGGAACGCAGGCGCGGCTGGCAACGCGATCGAATGGAAGGTGCGATCGGCGGGCCGTGAATCCCGGAATCAGGACGCACCGGGTTTTTGGTCGGCGCGGAGCAGCTCGTCCGTCGTGAGTCCGGTGAGCTGCCTGAGCCCCGAAATCAGGCGCCAGAACACCAGCATCATCACGACCATGCTCGGCACCACGATCACCGGCCAGGCCAGCAGGTGCATCCGACCCAGCTGGGCGTTGAACTCGGCGGTGTTCGGTTCTCCGCGCAGGATATGCCGCGCCAGGGCGAAATTCAGCCCCGCGCTGAGGACAAAACTGCAGCCGAGCCACACGCTGATCTGCAGCATGAGGCGGTCGAAATCGCGCTCCCGGCCGCGTTCGGTCAGGGCGGTTCCGACGCGGACGACGTCGATGATCTGATCGTTGTAGATCAGATCCTTCACGAGCGGCTTGCTCGTGCGCACCGAGATGAGGATCGCCGCGCCGATCAGCGTGGGCATCACCGCTTCCTTGATCGCGAATCCCATCCCCCCCACATGGAGCAGGCCGAGTACGCCGGTGAGCAGGACGCTGAAAAATCCGATGACCGAGATGAAATTGGTGCGCCGGCGCCGGATGAAATCGTAGATGCCGTAGCCGACCGGAAACACGATCGCCAGCACCAGCCCCCACAGCGGGCCCAGACGTTCCTCCTTGCTGAGTGACGTCAGGATATAGGTGGGCAGGGCGATGTTGCAGACGAGGTTGACGAGGAGGTTCTCGCGCGAAGGTGTGGTCTCGGGCACGGTTGTTTGAATTCGGGCCGGAGGATTCTGGAAAGCGGAATCTTTCCGGGTTTGCCGGGCAGGGCTTTTGTGCCATGGTCGCCCTCCATGATTCTTCTTGGCGTCAACATCGACCATGCGGCCACGCTGCGGCAGGCGCGTTACCGCGATGCGCCCGGGCCCGGGGGCGGCGTCGAGCCCGATCCGGTGACGGCCGCCCTGGTGGCCGAGCAGGCGGGTGCCGACGGCATCACGGTGCATCTCCGCGAGGACCGGCGCCACATCCAGGAACACGACGTGCGCCGTCTGCGGGAGGTGATCGCCACCCGTCTCAATCTCGAAATGGCCTGCACGCCCGGGATGATCGCGTACGCCCTGCACCTCCGGCCCGAGGCCGTTTGCGTGGTCCCGGAAAACCGCAGCGAAATCACGACCGAAGGCGGCCTGGATGTCGTCGTGCACCGCGAGCGGGTCCGGACCTGCGTGGACGCGATGAACGCCGCGGGCATTCAAACCAGCCTCTTCATCGATCCGGATCCAACTCAGGTCGAGGTCGCCGCGGAATTGCGGGCTCCGGTCATCGAATTGCACACGGGCGCATTCGCGAACGCCACCGGCGCAGCCCGGGCCGCCGAACTCGCGCGTCTCGTCGCTGCCGCCCGTCTCGCGGCGCAGTCCGGTCTCACGGTCAACGCCGGCCACGGCATCAACTACGTCAACATCGCCGAAATCCGGACCATCCCGCACCTGCACGAGCTCAACATCGGGCACTCGATCATGAGCAGGGCCCTCCTGTCCGGCCTCGGCGAGGCCGTCCGCGAGATGAAGGCACGGATGAATCCGTGAAAACTCCGAATTTTTTTAACCACGGATTACACGGATCACACGGATTCGAAATCCAACCCCAATCGCTTTCACAGAAGGTAACGAAGAAAACGAAGAATTCGCGGAACGTGAACTTTGTTTCCTTCGTTACCTTCTGTGAAACGGCCTGAAGCTTTCATCCGTGCTCATCCGCGAAATCCGTGGTCAACCGCCCATGAATCTCCAACTTCCCCCCGGCGGCATCGTGCTTGGGATTGGCTGTGACCTGATCGAGGTCCAGCGCATCCGGGATGCGATCGAGCGCAGTGGCGAACGCTTCCTGGCCCGGGTTTACACCGAGGAGGAGCGCGCCTACTGCGGAGCCAAGGCGCATCCGCACAAGCATCTCGCGGCGCGCTGGGCCGCGAAGGAAGCCGTTTCGAAATGCTTCACGACCGGCATCGGGGCCGAGCTCGGGTGGAAGTCGGTTTCCATCCACCACGGCGAACGCCAGGAGCCGCTCGTGCGCCTGGATGAACGCGGCCGGGAACTGCTCCGCCGCGTCGGCGGCACCGCCGTGCAGGTGACGCTTTCCCATACCGAAACGACGGCCCTGGCCGTGGCGGTGCTGCTCGGCGGGGCCGCCGCCGCGAAGTCCTGAAGGTTGCATTCCCCATCATGAACAATCCCGGGGACGATGGAGACGATGGGGAGGGCGGCGGGGAGCCGCCGGTGCCAAAACGCCCGTCCACGATTCCGTCCTGGGTGATGCTGGGCTTTGCCGCCGGAGTTCTGTTCATGTGGCTCATCCGCTCCTCGGTGGACGAAACGGCGCCCGCGCCGCCCGCACCGGCCCAGCCTCCGCCCACCCGGGTCGCGGCGGCGCCGAAACTGATGGAGATCGAGGCGGTCTTCTCCGCGTACAGCGAGTACGCTAGGTGGTCCAACGATGTCACCGAGGTCGTGCTGTGGAACCGCGGGGCGCAGCAGATCCTCGATCGCTTTGAAGTCCGGCGGGTGGGTGATGCGTTGTACTTTCGCACGATTCCGCAGCTGACGCGGCGGATCCTCAATCACGGGGTGCCTGACAACCTGCCGATTCAATTCACCGAGACCGAGGCGCAGTACCAGCAGTGGCTCAAGGACGTTGCCCAGGAAAACGCCCGGCAGGTCTCACAGGGCCTCATCGAGGCTTTCAGCGGCCGGCGGACGAACGATTCCGCCGAGCCACCTCCCGCCCCACCGCCCCAGGCCAATCCGACAGTGCAGCCGCCGGCCGGGGGCAAGTGATGCCGATGGACAAAAACGCGCGGCGGAAAACCCCGGCGGTGCCGGGCAGCCATCCGGTACTGGCCTGTGCGGCCGCCGGAGGGCTGGAATCGCAGTTGTTCGGCGGCAGCGAAGTACGGGAGTGGTTCGCGATGCAGGCCGCCGGCCGGGCCGTGGCCGGGGCGGTGGCGGGCGACTTCCGCGAAATCGGCGGAATGCCTGCCAACGCCCGCATCCTCGTGCTGGCGGGAAAGGGACACAACGGCGGCGACGCCCTGCTTGCCGCCATGCATCTTCTCGGCCGTTTTCCCGAGGCGACCGCCGAGGTGCGTCTCGTCTTTGGGGAACGTCCGTTGCGCCCGCTCGCGGCCCGCAGTCTGCAGGCTTTGGTTCACGCGGCTCCGGGGCGCGTCCGCCTCCTGCGGGCGCTGCGGCCCGGGGTCGCCTACGACCTGCTGCTCGATGGGATCTTCGGCTTCCAGTTTCGCCCGCCGGTGGATGCGAAGGTGGCCGCGCTGATCGCGGACGTGAATGCCCGGCCGATCCGGCTGCGCGCCGCGGTGGACCTGCCCAGCGGTCTGGGCGGAGAGGCGGCAATCCGGGCCGATTTCACCTACGCGACCGGCAGCGTGAAGGCGCCGGTGGTGGAGCCGGCCAATGCGTCCCAGGTCGGTCGGCTGCGTTATCTCGATCTCGGTTTTTTCACGGATCCCGACGGCGGCAACGGCAGCGAGCGGATTTTGACTCTCGACGTGCTGGCTACTCTGCGCGGCTGGCGCGATCCGGCCGGCGACAAACGCACCCACGGGCATCTGATGATCGTCGGCGGTTCGCGCAGCTATCCGGGCGCAGTGCTGATGTCCGTGCTCGCGGCGCTGCGCAGCGGGGCGGGGCTCGTGACGGCTTTCGTACCGGAGAGCTTGGCGCCGGCGTTTGCGGCGCGCGCCCCCGAGGCGATGTGGGTGGGCTGGCCGGAGACGCCGGAGGGCGGTTTGGCCCTCGAAGGTGCGCACCTGCTGCGCTCGCGCTGGGATCGGGCCACGGCGCTCGCGCTCGGTCCCGGCCTCGGTCGCGAAACGGAAACCCTCGCGCTGGCCAAGGACCTCGTGGCGACCGCGGCCGTGCCGCTCGTGATCGACGCCGACGCGCTGCAGCCGGAGATCGTGAAGGCCGGCAAGGCCCCCCGGATTCTCACGCCCCACGCCGGCGAGTGGGAACGCATCGCGAAGGGTGTGCCGCCAAACGCGGTGGTGATCCGCAAGGGGCCGCTGACCCGGATCACGACGGAGGGGGAAACCTATTTCAGCCCCTTCGGCGGCCCCGTGCTCTCGCGCGGCGGCAGCGGCGATCTCCTGACCGGGCTGGCCGGCGGCCTCCTCGTCCAGAGCCCCTCCGACCCGCTCAGCGCGGCGGCCCGTGCCGTAGTCTGGCACGGACGCGCCGCGGATCTCTTGGCCCAGTCGGAGGGGCAGGTGGCGGTCAACGTCACGCAGCTCCTCGACTATCTTCCGGCCGCTTTGGGGAGATAAATTGCAAACTCGCGATCACGCTGCGCGCGATCGGCCGGAATTTAGAAAAGCGATGTTTCTGCTGACCCGTTTGCCTGCGATCCCGGGTGGTGTCCTGATTTGAAAATCCTGGCTTCGCCGGTAGGGCGCGGACTCCGCTCCGCGCCGGGCGGACAGCAGGTGAATTCGAAGCCAGAAAGTCAGCGCGGCGGCGAGCGGAGTCGCCGCCCTACCGGGATTGAGACATACCCAATCCCGGCTCCGCCTGACACATTACGCAGTACGTGATGTCAGGCGGAGCCGGGCCGTACCGGCGGGAGGGCACTTTGCGCTTGGGCAACCGGACTCGGATTCGATAGAATCGTGGCCATGTCCACCGAGCTTACTGAACAGCAGGCCTTCCTTGTGCTCAATGCGCTGCCGAACATTGGGCCGATCACGCTGAACCGGCTGCTGACGGAACTGGGCGGAGACCCGCGCGCCGTGTTCGACGCCGGGACGCGGCGGCTGGAGTCGGTGAAGGGTGTGGGGCCGGTGATCGCGGGTACGATCGGAAATTGGCGCGAGCACTTCGACCTCGCGCGCGAGGAGGAGCGCATGGCGAAGTCGGGCGTGAGCTTCATCACGACGCGCGATCCGGACTATCCGCGGCTGTTGAAGGAAATCAACGACCCGCCGATCGGACTTTATCGCAAGGGCCGCCATGACTTTGCGCAGCCCTGCGTGGCGATCGTGGGCTCAAGGCGCACCACGCTCTATGGTCAGGCGACGGCGAGGAAGCTCGGCGCGGAATTGGCTGGCCGCGGCTTTTGTGTCGTGAGCGGGTTGGCGCGAGGCATCGACACCGCGGCGCACGAGGGCGTGCTGGAGGCCGGCGGAAAAACCGCGGCGGTCCTCGGCACCGGCATCGATCTGATCTACCCGCCGGAGAACCTGGCGCTCTACCGTCGGATGGAGGAGCACGGGGTGATTCTCTCGGAGTTCCCGATCGGACGCCGGGCCGACAAGCAGTCGTTCGCCATGCGCAACCGCATCGTCGCGGGCTGCTGCGAGGCGGTGATTGTCGTCGAGAGCGACGTGAGCGGCGGCGCGATGATCACGGCTCGCTTCGCCGGCGAGCAGGGGCGGCTGCTCTTCGCCGTGCCGGGGCGGATCGACCAGCCCACCAGCGCCGGGTGCCATCAGCTCATCCGCGACGGCGCCACGCTCCTGACGGGCGTCGAGGACCTGCTCTCCGAGTTGAGTTATCTCGACGGATTGCGACCGGCGCCGATTCCCGAGAAGGCGGATGCGGACGGAGAGTTGCCCGGCCTGGCCGATCTGATGCCCGCTGAACGTGCCATCCTCGGCTGTTTTGCGGGGGGCGGGATTCTTGGTCCCGACGAACTTGTCGGACAGACCGGGTTGGCGTCGTCTGAAGTCGCCGCCGGCCTGATGATGCTCGAGCTCAAGCGTCGCATCGCCCGGCGGGCGGATGGGGCGTTTGAGGCGATCGAATGAGAATCGGTTTTGAGTTCAGAGTTCGGAGTTCGGAGTTCGGATCCGGCATGCCGGGCTTCTGTACAACCCAGAACCCAAAACGCTGAACTCCGAACCGAGCGGCGCGCCGCTAGCCCGGCGGCCACGTCATCTGTCTCCCGCCGAGCAGGTGCACATGCAGATGCGGAGCGGATTCGCCGGCCAGGGGGCCGTTGTTGATCACGAGGCGGAAGCCGCCGCCAAGGTTGAATTTTTTTGCGACCCGGCCGGCGACGAGCAGCAGGTGGCCGAGCAAAGCCTCGTCCGGGGGAATCGCCTCGGCGACGCGCACGATCACGCGCTTCGGAATGATGAGCAGATGCACCGGTGCCTGCGGAGCGATGTCGTGGATCACGACGCAGTGTTCGTCCTCGTGTTCGAAGCGTCCCGGGATCTCGCGGTCGATGATGCGTTGGAAGATGGTTTTGGACATGGGGGGTGGTTTTTACAGGAGGTAACGGAGGGAACGGAGGAGGCTGTTAGAGGTTGGCTCCCGGCAGGATCAGGCGCGAGACGCCATCGGTGAGTTTGGATTCGTTGAAGTTGATGAGCAGGCCGGCCGGGACGTTGAGCAACTTCATGTAGCTCAGAAGCTGAGCCTTGTGGACGGGAAGGATTTCTCGACGGATTTCGCTTCGATCAGGACGCAGCCCTCGACCAAGAGATCAAAGCGAAGGGGTTCTTCCCGGACAAAGCCTTTGTAGGAGATCGCGACCAACTTCTGGTTGGTGAAAGCAAGGTGCCTCAGCTCAAGCTCACGACAAAGGCACCACTCGTAAATGGACTCCACCAATCCGGGACCTTTGTCACGATGCACCTCGATGGCCGCCGCGATGATCGTGCCAGTCAGACCATCGGCCTTCGAAAAAAGGGGATGCATGCCCCCTCTCTGTTTCCTCCGTTCCCTCCTGTAAAAACAAAATCCTACAGAAACAGCAGATTCAGCTCGGAGCCGCGGACGGTGCGGGCGGCAGCGAGGGCGCGGACGAAGGCGAGGGCCTCCTCGTACTCGCGCTGGCGTTTGGGAGTGGTGCGGCGGCCGGCGGGCAGAAAAGCCGGGCGCAGGTTGGTCACGAGCAGCGTGGATTGCCGGAAGGGAACGAGCGCCCGCAGGCCGACCATCAGCTCGGCGCGGGCGAAGAGCGGCGTGGCCGAGGCGGGGGTGAGGGAAGCGTCCCAATGGAAAAACCCGCGGCGCGGGAAGTGCCGGAAAAGCCGGGCGAGAAGATCGGCGGCGGCGGCGTTGAAGGCGGCATCGTATTTCGCGGCGAGTTCCGGATGATCGGCCGTCTGTTGCGCGAGTTCGGCCAAGCTGAAGGTGATCGCGCCCTCGATCTGCTTCGCGAGATAAAGGTCGTCGCCGGTGGCGTGGGCGAACAGCGCATTGATCAGGTGCAGCCGGCGCAGCTCGGCGCGGGAAAAGGAGGGCATGATCAGGTTGATCCCAGCAGACCGGTTTGATTTGCACAGGAGGAAACGGAGAGAACGGAGGAATCCGGACTCTGCCTCGGTTGCCTCTGTTTCCTCCTGTTCAAACTGACCGGGATCACCGCTGCTTCGGCTTGTTCTTCACGAGCGCGCTGATTTCGTCGACGAATTCGTTCACGTCGCGAAATTCCTTGTAGACGCTGGCGAAGCGCACGTAGGCCACCTGGTCGATCTTGCGCAGGCGCTGCATCACGGCATCGCCGATGGCCTGCGAGGGAATCTCCGACTCGTACTGCGCCTCGAGGGCGTCGATCACGTCCTCCACGAGCATCGTCATCTGCTCGGCGTCGATCGGCCGCTTGTGGCAGGCGGCGCGCACCGCATGATTGAGTTTCTCCCGGCTGAAGTCCTCCCGGCGTCCGTCGCGCTTCGTCACGATCAGTCCATCGCGCACCAGTCCCTCGTTGGTCGTAAAGCGATGGCCGCACTCGAGGCACTCGCGGCGGCGGCGGATGGTGTTTCCCTCCCGGCTGATGCGGGAGTCGATCACCTTGTCCTCGATCGAGGTGCACTTGGGGCAACGCATGGGATGAAAGTAGCGAGCAGCGAGTAGTGGGTAGTGAGTAGAATGAGAACGGCGGTCGCGAGGATTGGAATGCTCACTACTCGCTACTCGATACTCGCTAGATGGGATCAGTTAAGCGTCAGAAAATTCTCCAGGATCTTCATTCCGCCCTCGGTCGCGATTGACTCCGGGTGAAACTGCACGCCCCAGACAGGAAGGGTGCGATGACGCAGGCCCATGATTTCGCCTTCCCTGGTTTCGGCGGTGACTTCCAGGCAGGCGGGCAGGGAGGCGCGTTCGACCAGCAGGGAGTGGTAGCGGGTGGCGGCGAACCCCTGCGGAAGTCCGCGGAAAAGATCGGTGTTCTTGTGCAGGATCGGCGAGGTCTTGCCGTGCATCAGACGGTCGGCGCGGACGACCTTACCGCCGAAGAAGTGGCCGATGGATTGATGGCCGAGACAGACGCCGAAGATGGGTTTTTTGCCCGCAAAGGTGCCGATCATCTCGAGGGAAACCCCGGCCTCGGCGGGAGAGCAGGGTCCGGGCGAAATCAGGACGCGATCCGGGTTGAGCGCGCTGGCCTGCGCCGGGGTGATCTCGTTGTTGCGAAAGACGCGCTGCTCCACGCCCAGCTGGCCAAAGTATTGGACCAGGTTGAAGGTGAAGGAGTCGTAGTTGTCGATGACGAGGAGCACTTCCGCCCAATATCCTGAGGGGTGGGGGTGGGGTCAAGTGTGGGGCGGAGGCGGAACGGCCCGGGCAAACGTTCAACGCTCAACTTTCAACGCTGAACGCCCAAGTACGGCACGCATCAGCGAGAAGCGGACAGTGCCCACAGATCGGGAGCTCGCCGGACAGATCGTCATGACTTGAGCGTTGAGCGTTCGGCGTTGAACGTTGAGCGTTCATTCCGGACTGCCGCATGCCCGCCCACTTTGACCTCCTGCAGACCGACACCGCCACGGCGGCGCGGCGGGGCCGGCTGCGCACGCGGCACGGGACGATCGAGACCCCGATCTTCATGCCGGTCGGGACCCAGGGCACGGTCAAGTCGGTCACCCCGGCGCACCTCCGCGAGATCGGCGCCCAGATCATCCTGGGCAACACTTATCATCTCAACCTGCGGCCCGGTTCGGAGCTGATCCGCGACTTGGGCGGGCTGCACCGCTTCATGGGCTGGGACGGGCCGATCCTGACCGACAGCGGCGGCTTTCAGGTGTTCAGCCTCGCGAAGCTGCGCGACATCCGCGACGACGGCGTGGCGTTTCAGTCGCACCTCGACGGAGCGAAACTTTTCCTTGGCCCGAGGGAAGTCATGGGCATCCAGCAGAATCTCGGTTCGGACATCGCCATGGTGCTCGATGAGTGTCCGCCCTGGCCCTGCGAGCGCGACGCATGCGCGAGGGCCGTGGCCCGCAGCCTGCGCTGGGCCGGGCAATGCAGGCAGATTGCCACGGATTCCGGTTTCCTCGCGGCGGGACATCACGTTTTCGCGATCGTGCAGGGTTCGACTTTCGACGACCTGCGGCGCGACGCGGCCGAGGCCCTGGCCGCGTTGGATTTTCCGGGTTACGCGGTCGGGGGCGTGAGCGTGGGGGAGCCCGAACCGGAGATGCTCAAGCAGGTGGGGGCGACCACGCCTTTTCTGCCGCCGGACAAGCCCCGCTATACCATGGGACTCGGCACCCCGCCGCAGCTCCTGCGGATGGTCGCGTTGGGCGTGGATATGTTCGACTGCGTGCTGCCGACCCGCGTGGCGCGCAACGGCCTCGTTTTCACGCCCGACGGGCCGATGAATCTGCGCAACGAGCAGTATCGGGCCGACGCGCGGCCCATCGTGGAAGGCCTCTCCAACTACACCGCGAACTTCTCGCGGGCCTACCTGCGTCATCTCACTCTGGCGGGTGAAATCCTGAGCTGCACGCTGCTGACCATCCACAACCTGCATTTCTACCTCGACCTGATGGCGCAGGCCCGGGCGCACCTCGAGGCGGGCGACTACGGTCCGTGGCATCTCGCGTGGATCGCGCGTTACGAGGCGGGGGTGGTGGCGCGGAAGGGCGCGTGAATTTCGATTTTTGATTCTCGATTTTGGATTGTTGGCAGATTCCAGCCGACCGGTCTTTTTCGCTGGAGTGGGGGAAACGGGCAGGTGAGTCTCGCGCCCGCGGTTTCGGGCGGCTCCGAAATCGAAAATCGAGAATCCAAAATCGAAAATCATGAGAGTCCTCGTCACCGGCGGCGCCGGCTTCCTCGGATCCCACCTCTGCGATCGCCTGCTCAAGGAGGGGAACGAGGTGATCTGTCTCGATAACTTCTTCACCGGGCGCCGGCTCAACATCGCCCATCTCCTGGGTAATCCGAACTTCGAGTTCGTGCGGCACGATATCATCGACCCCTTCAAGTTCGAAGTGGACCAGATCTACAATCTGGCGTGTCCCGCCTCCCCTCCGCACTACCAGTACAACCCGATCAAGACCATCAAGACGTCCGTGATGGGTTCGATCAACTGTCTCGGCCTCGCCAAGCGGCTGAAGGCCCGGGTCTTTCAGGCCAGCACGAGCGAGGTGTACGGCGATCCGCAGGTCCACCCGCAGCCGGAGTCGTACTGGGGCAACGTCAACCCGATCGGCAAACGCTCCTGCTACGACGAGGGCAAGCGCTGCGCCGAGACGCTCTTCTTCGACTATCACCGCGAGAACAAGGTCGATATCCGCGTGGTCCGCATCTTCAACACCTACGGTCCCCGGATGCACGAGGCCGACGGCCGCGTGGTCTCGAACTTCATCGTGCAGGCCCTGCGGGGCGACGACATCACCATCTACGGCGACGGTTCGCAGACCCGCTCGTTCTGCTACGTCGACGACCTGATCGAGGGCTTCGTGCGCTTCATGGCGCAGGACAAGACCGTCGGGCCGATGAATCTGGGCAACCCCGGCGAGTTCACGATGCTCGAGCTCGCCGAGCTCACCCTGAAGCTTGTCGGCGGCAAATCGAAGATCGTGCACAAGCCGCTCCCGTCGGACGATCCGAAGCAGCGCAAGCCCGACATCGCCCTCGCCCGGAAGGTCCTGAAGTGGGAGCCCGTCATACCGCTCAAGGACGGGCTCAAGCGCACGATCGCCTACTTCAAGACGCGGGTCTGAGCCAGCGGCGTGGCGGACGCAGTCCGCCACGCCGCTGATGTCAAAATGGCGGAGCCATTTTGAACCCATTTGCCGTTTGCCAAGCCCACCTCCCGGGCTATGGTCTCGCCCCCTTCATGCTCTCGTTCCTGTTCAAACGTTTCTCCGGCCGGCACTATCGCAAATTCATCGAGTCGGTGACGCCGGTGGTGGCGCGAATCAACGACTTTGAAAAGTCATACCAGGCCCTGACCGACGAGCAGCTCGCCGCCAAGACGGTCGATTTCCAGACCCGGCTCAAGCAGGGCGAAACCCTCGACCAGATTCTGCCCGAGGCCTTTGCCGCCGTGAAGAACGCCGCCCGCCGCCTCGTGGGCCGCAAGGTGGTCGTGTGCGACCACGAGCTGACCTGGGACATGGTGCACTTCGACGTGCAGCTGATCGGCGGCATCGCCCTCCACCAGGGCCGCATTTCCGAAATGGCGACCGGCGAGGGCAAGACCCTCGTCGCGACCCTTCCGCTCTACCTCAACGCGCTGGTGGGACGGAATGCCCAGCTCGTGACCGTCAACGACTACCTCGCCCGCCGCGATTCCGAGTGGATGGGCTATCTGTACCGTTTCCTCGGCCTCACGGTCGGCTGCATCCAGCAGCAGATGTCCTCGCAGGACCGGCGCGACATGTACGGCCGCGACATCACCTACGGCACCGCCAGCGAGTTCGGCTTCGATTACCTGCGCGACAACGGCATGGCCACGCGCAAGGAGGACCAGGTGCAGCGCGACCACTGGTACTGCATCGTGGACGAAATCGACTCCATTCTCGTCGACGAGGCGCGGACCCCGCTGATCATCTCGGGTCCCGCGCCGATCGAGCGCGAGCAGCCCTTCACCCGCCTCAAGCCCGGCGTGGACCGGCTGATCAACGACCAGGGACGCCTCTGCAACAAGATCATCTCCGAGGCGAAGGAGCTGCTGGAGAAACCCGGCGCCTCCGCCGCCGACCGCGAACTCGCCTTCCACAAGCTGCTGCAGGTGAAAATGGGCCAGCCGAAAAACAAGCAGCTGCTCCGCGTGCTGGAGCACCCGGACTGGCGCAAGCAGCTCGACAAGGTCGAGACCGAGCTCAACTCCGACCTGAACAAGGGCGAACTCTACAAGATCAAGGAGCAGCTCTATTACGTCATCGACGAGCGCCAGCACCAGGCCGACCTCACCGAAATCGGCCGCACCCGCCTCCGGCCCGACAATCCCGACGCCTTCGTGATGCCGGACCTGGCCACGGAGTTTTCCGACCTGGACAAGGACACGAGCATGACCCCCGAGGCCCGCGAGGCCCGCAAGCTCGCCTCGCAGCAGCGCTACGCGGAGATTTCGGAGGAGATCCACGCCATCTCCCAGCTGCTCCGCGCCTATTCCCTGTACGAACGCGACGTGGAGTACGTCGTCCAGGACGGCAAGATCCTGATCGTCGACGAGAACACCGGTCGCGCCATGCCCGGCCGGCGCTGGTCCGACGGCCTGCATCAGGCGGTGGAGTCGAAGGAGAACGTCGCGATCGAGCGCGAGACGCGCACCTACGCGACGATCACGATCCAGAACTATTTCCGCATGTACGAGAAGCTCGCGGGCATGACGGGCACCGCGGAGACCGAGGCGACCGAGTTCAGCGACATCTACAAGCTGTCCGTGCAGGTGATCCCGACGAACAAGCCCTGCATCCGGGTCGACCGCAACGACTCGATCTTCAAGACCCGCCGCGACAAGTTCGCCGCCGTCGTCACCCAGATCGAGGAGGCCCACAAACGCGGGCAGCCCGTGCTGGTCGGCACGGTTTCGGTCGAGGCCTCCGAGGTGCTCTCGCGCATGCTGCGCCGCACCGGGATCGTCCACACCGTCCTCAACGCCAAGTTCCACCAGCAGGAGTCCGAGATCGTCTCCCGCGCCGGCCAGCGCGGCGCCGTGACGATCGCCACGAACATGGCGGGCCGCGGCACCGACATCAAACTCGGCGAGGGCGTGCGGGAACTGGGCGGCCTCTTCGTGATCGGCACCGAGCGGCACGAATCCCGCCGCATCGACCGCCAGCTTCGCGGCCGCTGCTCGCGGCAGGGCGACCCCGGCCTGACCAAGTTCTTTCTCTCCCTCGAGGACGAGCTGCTGCGTCTGTTTCTTCATGGCGGCATCGCCTCGCGCCTGATGGAAGGCACGATGAAGGAGGGCGAGGAGCTCGAGCATCCCTGGCTCAACCGTTCGATCGAGTCGGCCCAGAAGAAGGTCGAGCAGCAGAACTATTCCATCCGCAAGCGCCTGCTCCAGTACGACGACGTGCTCAACCAGCAGCGCGAGGTGATCTACGGCATCCGCAACGCGGCCATCCACGCCGACCGCCCGAAGGACATCATCTTCGAGCAGGTCGAGGAGGAGCTGGCCATGCGCCTCGAGGTGGCCGGGATCGGCGGCAAGGGCGGTGCCACGCCGGCGGCGATCGACGGACTCGTCGGCTGGGTGAACACGCATTTTCCGGTCACGCTGCGGGCGGAGGAGCTTGCCTCCGGCGATCTCAAGGCCCTGACGGCCATGATTCTCGCGCGGGTGCGCGATGCCTACGCGGTGAAGGAGTCGGTCGAGGTGCCGGAGGCGCTCGGCGCGCTGGAGCGGTATGTCGTGATCAACGCGATCGATCACCACTGGCAGGAGCATCTGACGGAGATGGAGGAGCTGCGGCGCTCGATCGGGCTGCGGAGCTACGGTCAGAAGGACCCGCTCGTCGAGTACAAGGGCGAGGCCTACAAATATTTCGAGGAGCTGATGACCAACGTGCGGCTGCAGATCTGCACGGGCATCTTCCGCAGCGCCACCAATCTGCAGTCGTTCGAGAACATGCTCTCGATCCTCGCCCGCAGCGCGCGCACCGAGGGACCCGAGAATCCGCCGGCACCTCCGGCCGCGCCCGCCCCCGCGCCGATCGAGGCCCCCGCGGGGGATGCCGTCCCGGCGGAGGATGTGACCCTGCCCAAGATCACGATCCGTCGCGAAGCCCCCAAGGTCGGCCGCAACGATCCCTGTCCCTGCGGCAGCGGCAAGAAGTTCAAGCATTGCCACGGCGCCTAGCCAAAATGGCTGCGCCATTTTGGACGCAAGCTTGGATGAACCCTTGATTCAGAAACCGCCGCTGTAGGAGCTTGCTTGCAAGCGACGCGCGGGATTGAGCCGGGCGTTTTCGCTGTTTCCAAATCGTCGCCTGCAAGCAGGCTCCTACCCGATCCCGCGTGACTTCCGACTCTTCCACCGCACCGCCGACCGATCCTTATGTCCAGGAGCCGGTTTATTGGACCAGGCATTGGGACCGGGTCATTCCGTTGCTCGTCGCTGTCCTGACAGCGGCTCTGGCGGTCGCCTCGTTCCCGCCGTATGAGATGTCGGAATTCGCCTATGCGATGCTCGTGCCGGGCGTTTTCTGGGCCTATCTCCGTCCGGGCTTCAAGGTCTATGCCCGCACCCTGCTCGGCGCGCAGATGGTCGCGTGGACCATCATCCTGGGCTGGCTGCATCATGTCTCGTGGCTCGGCCTGCTGCTGCTCGGACCTTTCACCGGCCTGTGGGTGGGAGTCTGGTATCTGGCGGTCTGGTGGACCATCCCCCGGATGCAGGGCGCGCAGACCCCGGTGCGCCTGGCCGCCGTACTCGGGCTGGCGGGGCTCTGGGTCGTCAACGAATGGACGCGGACCTGGCTCTTGAGCGGTTTTCCCTGGCTGCCCCTGGCGGCGAGCCAATGGCAGCGGATTAGCATCCTGCAGATCGCGGCTTACACCGGCGCCGGCGGGGTTTCGTTTGTGCTGGTGGCCATGAACCTCGGTTTCGCGGCCTATGCCCACCGGCTGTTCCGCGAGGAGCGGACGGGTTTTTCGAAGCGCAGCCAGGAATTCTTCCTCGCGATGTTCCTGCTGCTGGCCTGCCTGGCGGTCTACGTGCAGGAGACGGTGCACCGCACGGAATTCGCGACGCGTTTCCTGAGGGTGGGGCTGGTGCAGCCTGACATCCCGCAGACCCTGAAATGGGACGAGGCGACCGCGCCGGCCATCCTCGACATCCTCGAGAAAAACACCCTGCAACTCGTGCCCGGCCGTCCGGATCTGATCCTGTGGCCCGAGGCGGTGACGCCGCTGCCCGTGCTGGGCGATGCCAATGTTCAGGGTTGGACCGAACGGCTCGCCCAGCGGGCGAAAACGTCCCTCTTCCTGGGCTCGATTGCGCGGGAGGACGTACCGGGACTGGGAACGATTTTCTCCGACGGAGCCTTCCTGGTCCAACCGCAGGGCGGCCTGGAGCCCGAATTTTATCGGAAGCGCCATCTCGTGCCTTTCGGCGAGTATGTGCCCTTCCGGCCGGTGCTCGGCTGGCTCAACAAAATCGTCCCGGTCGGCGAGGGCGATATCCTCCCGGGCCGCGATCCCAGCCTCCTCACGGTGCCGGTCGCCGAGGGCACCACCGCGCGGGCCGGGGCGCTGATCTGTTACGAGGACGTCTTCCCGTCCCTGGCGCGCTCTTCGACGCAGGCCGGTGCCGATTTTCTTGTCGTGATGACCAACGACGCCTGGTTCGGAGAGGGCGGTGCCGCGGTGCAGCATGCGGCGCATTCGGCCCTGCGCGCGGTGGAAACCCGGCGCCCCGTGCTGCGCGTCGGCAACGCCGGCTGGAGCGGCTGGATCGACGAATTCGGCTATGTCCGCTACGCGATGAAGGACGATGCCGGCAGCATTTATTTCCGGGGAGGCCGCGTGATCAATGTCACCCGCGACCAGCGCTGGATCGGCCGCAGCAGCTTCTACGTCGAGCATGGCGACTGGTTCGTGGCGGTCAGCGGGCTGCTGGCGGCCTTCGCCTGGCTCCTCCTACGGGTGTCGGCGCCACGTCCCCCCTCAATAACCCAGGAGCCGAAGTTCGTCGGGAAGGTTTGAAATTTTCTGTAGCCGGGGTCGGTGACCCCGCTGCCTGAGAGCCACGAATGAAACCTACCGGACCGGGGTCACCGACCCCGGCTACAGTATTTTTGAATCCGTCACCCGCCGCGTTCGAGTTTGCCGCTGCCAAAACCCGGCGCGTTAGGGATAACGCGCCCTACCGCGAAACGTCAGACTATGGCGCGAGCATCAACGGTGCTTCGTTCTCTTCGTTGCCTTCGGTGAAATCCTACCTGGCGGCGGGAGCTGTAATCGCGCCGCTGGCCTGGTTGTTCAGCGGGACATGGTCGACCAGGCCGGCGGGGTTGGCCAGCACGAGGTCGAGGCCGAGCTGGCCGGCCGCCTGCAACACCCCTTGGTCGATGGGGAGCGGCACGATGGCGCTCGCTCCGGGCTGCAACGCCCCGAGGGCGAACGTGCGCAGGTCCGAGCCGACGGCCACCCGCAACTGCAGGCCGTTGACCGGCTGGTTGCCGCGATTCTGGACGAGGACGCTCGTGACCCCGCTTTCGGGATCGTAAAGGGTGCTGGCGATCGCGGTGTCGGCGTAGCCGGCATTGGCGCGATTCATGGTCCAGCCGACATTCAGGATGCCGGTGCCGTAATTGGGATCGCTGCCCGCCTCGCCGGCGTCGCTGGCGTGTTGCTGCACGATCGCCGCGGCGTCGGTCCCGGAAAGGGTGGGGTTTTGGGAGATGACGGCGGCAATCGTGCCGGCCACGAGCGGGGCGCTCGCCGAGGTGCCGTCCATCAGGATGCGCTGGCTGTCGAGCCAGGCGGTGGGCACGCCGTAGCCGGGGGCGGAAAGGGTGAGCTGCGGACCGGAATTCGAGAAGGTCACCTGCTGGCCCGTGCCATCCACGGCGCCGACGGAAATGACGCGCGGGTCCGCGGCCGGCCAGGTCAGGCCCGCCAGCTGGTCGTTGCCGGCCGACGCCACGATCGCAATGCCGGCGCCGGTGGCGTGGCCGATCGCCGCAGCCAGAACCGAATTCGTATCGTAGCCGCCGAGGCTGATGTTGATCACCTGGGCGCCGGCATCCGTCGCCGCGAGGATTCCCTGGGAGAGCGTGAAAATGTCGGACAGGCCGGAGTCATCCGTGACGCGGATGCTGAGAATGTTGGCGGCCCCCGCGATGCCTTGCGCCCCTTCGGCGTTGCCCGCGGCGAGGGCGGCGACGGCGGTCCCGTGTCCGTCCTCGGCTCCTCCTCCCGGGGTGGTGCCCATGCCGATGTCGATCGTGCGCAGCTGGCCGGTTTGGAAGGTGGGATCGAAGGCCACGCCGGTGTCGAGAATCGCGACCGTGACCCCGCGCCCCAGGTTGGTGGCGTTGGCGTCGGCGCCCAGGAAATCGAACAGGCCCCGGCCGACGGGGGTCTCGGCGAAATCGGTGCGGCTGTCGGGCGGCGGCACCGGCGGGGGACGCAGCAGGTAGTTGGCCGAGACCTCGGTATATTCCGAGGTATGGTTCAGCAGCTCGGAAAGCAGGGCGTCGGTCGAATCGTAGCGCACCCGCACGGCGTTAACGCCGTCGATCTGACCGAGCACGGTCAGCCCGGCGGCGGAGGCCCGGGCGAGAAACTGCCGGTAGGCCTCCTCGTTCCGGAAAAGCATCACGGCCTCGTTCGGCCGCGCGTTGGCGCGCACGAGCCGTTGTTCGAGCAACGCCAGAGCCTCCTGCCGGGTGGCCTGGTCGAAGATGGCCGACATGGAAGGAGAGGGAACGCGGGACGTGGGCACGGGCCGCCTTGGGGCCGGGGGCTTCACCGCGATTTTGAGCGCGACCGGCCGGGAGGTGCGCACCGGCCCGAACCGCCACACGAGCAGGGCTCCGATCACGAGCAGGATCAGGATCGTGAGCTGGAAAAGACTGCGGCGGTTCATGGGATGGCGAGGGCGGGCGATCGATTGCCGCTGGTGACGGGCAAGGACCCGGCGGGTTTCCCACTTTGGCCGGAATGGGCCGATAATCCAGCGGCGAAACCGTCATCCGCCGGCGCCTCACGCGGCTTTTTTGTTCAGGGCGTTTTGCAGGATTCCGAGAATGGCCTGCGCGCTGAAGGGCTTGGGGACCAGGGCCGACACGCCCAGGCGCTCGATTTCCCGCTGCTGCGCCGGCCATTGCTCGCCGCCCGCCGTGCCGGCGGTGATGACGATCGGCATCTCCGGCCGCAGGGCGCGAATGATCCGTCCCATGGCGAGGCCGCCCATTCGCGGCATGATGAGGTCCGCAATGACCAGTCGGAGAGTGGCGGCATGGCGGTGGAACAGCGTCAGCCCCTCGATTCCGTTCGTGGCGGTGTGAACCGTATAACCGCGGGTCTGCAGGAGTTCGCTGAGGGTCGAGCGAATCGCGTCCTCGTCGTCCACGACCAGGACCGCTTCGCCGTTGCCGGGCGGAGGCATGCTTTCGACGGCGGGAACCTGCGGGACGGGATCCTTCGCCAGGGCGGGGAGAAAAATGCTGAAGGTGGCGCCCTGCCCGGGCACGGATTCGACCCGGACGAATCCCCCGTAGCTTTCGGCCAGATCCTTGACGGTGGAAAGACCGAGGCCGGCACTCTTGCCATTGGGCTTGGTGGTGAAGAATGGGTCGAAGACGCGGTCGCCGATCGCCGGATCGATTCCCGTTCCGGTGTCCGTCACCTGGATCGCCACATATTCATTCGGCCCGCCGGGCGGAGCCGGCGGAATGCTGCCGGCATCGAGGCGCACGTTGGCGCCGGAGAGGGTGAGTGTGCCGCCGTCCGGCATCGCATCGCGGGCATTGAGGCAGAGATTGACGAGGATCTGTTGGATCTGGATCGGGTCGGCTGCCACCAGGGCGAGATCCTTGGGCAGGCGAATGCCCAGCTCCACGCTGCTGGGCAGCGTGGCGCGCAGGATGTCCGCCGCTTCGTGAACGACATCCTTCAGTTCCAGCGGTTTTGGGTCGCCGCTCGTTCCGCGACTGAAAAGGAGGAGGCGTTTGATCAGTCCGGCCCCGCGTTCCGCGCTCTTTTCGATCAGGTCGAGCGTGCGGCGGTTGCCGGCACCGGCGGGATCCATCCGGAGCAGGGCCACGCCCATGGTGATCGGCGCGAGGATGTTGTTCAGGTCGTGGGCCAGGCCGCTGGACAGGCGGCCGACGCATTCCATGCGCTGGGACCGGAGGTATTGGGCCTGGAGCTGCTTGTGGGCGGTGACGTCGTGCCAGATGCAATGGACGCCGGCGAGCCAGCCATCGACGAACCGGCAGATGGCGCTCCCTTCGACGCGAACCAGCTGGCCCTGCTTGCCGCGAAAGTCCGCCTCGAAGCACCGCAGCGACTCGCCGCCGGCCAGGCGACGGAAGGCGGTCGCGCAGCGTTCCTTGCTGTCGGGATGGACGAGATCCATCAGCGTGAGCTGGGCCGCCTCCTGCTCGGTGTAGCCGAGGGTTTCCCGCCACATCCGGTTCACGGAAACGATGCGGCTGTCGGGTCCGACCGCCATGATCAGATCCTGCGAATTCTCGAAGAAGTCCCGCAGCAGCGCGTGCGCGGAGGCGAGCTCGGCTGAACGGGCCTCCATGTTGGCCACGAGTCGCTCGCTGTATTCCTGCATCCGGGAGAATTCGCTGACCGCCGGGAGAACGGCCGGCGAAGCGAGATCGCGTTCCTCGCCGAGGACTTCGGCCCGGCGGAGGGCGGCAAGGACCTCGCCCGCGGAACAGGGCTTGCGCAGGAAAGCGTCCGCGCCGAGGTCGTGGGCCAGCTTTTCGTCGCTGACCGACATGTATGCCGAGGTGTAGACGATGATGGAAACACCCCGCCAGCGGGCATTCGCGCGCAATTCGTGGCAAAGCCGGTAGCCGTCCATTCGCGGCATGAGGATGTCGGTGATCACGGCATCGGAGATCTCCGTTTCGAGGGCGTCGAGGGCCGCCCGACCGTCGGCGGCCTCGCGGACGCGGATGCCCTCGGCCTCGAGGACGGCCCGGAGGAGGGCGCGGTTTGCCTCGTCGTCGTCGACGACCAGTACGGACAGCGAAACGGGCAGGCCCGGGGAAAGGGGTGAAGACGACGTTGACATGGAGCAGGGCGGGTCGGGGAAGGGGGAACGAACCCTCAGGCCGCCGTGGAGGCGGACACCAACGAATGGTCGCGGTCTCCCGCCCCGGACGAGGCGGCGGCCAGCCGGGCGGTGACAGCGCGCGCGAGAGCCGCCTGGAGCGCGGGGAGCCCGACGGGTTTACTGAGATAGTCGTCCATGCCCGCCTCCAGGCATTTTTCCCGATCGCCGTCGAGGGCGTGCGCGGTCATCGCGATGATGTAGGCCCGGCGCCCGCCCGCTCCCTTCCCGGCTTCCGCCTGACGGATGGTCCGCGTGGCCGCGTAGCCTTCCACTTCGGGCATCTGACAATCCATCAGGATCGCATCGTAAGCCTCCCGGGAATGGGCCTCGATCGCCTCCTGCCCGTTGACGGCGATGTCGGCCTTGTAGCCGAGCCTGTTGAGCTGGCCGAGCGCCACCTTCCGGTTAACGAGATTGTCCTCGGCCAGCAGGATGCGCAACGCCGGCGGCGTCGGAACAGGCGTCGCGGCCGAGCCGCCGGAGGGGGTGGAGGGCCGGGCGACCGGCGTGTCCGCGAGGGTGCGGGCCAGGCAACCCAGCAGCCGGGCCCGGCGCACCGGTTTGAACAGGCAGTCGTCGATGCCCGCCTCCTTCCGGGTCGTGGCGTCGAGATGGGCGCCGAGGGAGGTGAGGATCACAAGCCGGGTGGCGGCGAGCGCCGGGTCGGCCTTGATCGACCGTGCGAGGGTGATTCCATCCATGCCGGGCATCTGCAGATCGAGCAGGGCCAGGGGAAACGGCGTCCCCGCGTCCGCCGCGGCCCGCAACAGGCGCAGGGCTTCGGGGCCGCTGCTGGCCGCCGCGTCGATCATGCCCCAGCCGGCGAGCTGGTGGTGCAGGACGGCGCGATTGGTGGCGTTGTCGTCGACGATGAGGGCGTGCCGGCCGAACAGATTGACGTCGCGGACGGCGGCGGGGGCCTCCTCCCCGCGATGCAGCCGGACCGAGAACGAAAATTCGGATCCGTGCCCGAGTTCGCTGGCGACGCCGATCCGGCCCTGCATGAGTTCGACGAGGCGGCGGGAGATCGCGAGGCCGAGGCCGGTGCCGCCGTATTTGCGGGTGGTCGAGCCGTCGGCCTGCGTGAAGGCCTGAAAGAGATTTGCCTGGGTTTCCGGCGCGATGCCGATCCCGGTGTCCCGCACCAGAAAATGCGCCGTCATTTCCCCGTCGGGCATGGCCTCGGTCCTCGCCCGGACGCAGATCTCGCCCTGTTCGGTGAACTTGACCGCGTTGCCGACGAGGTTGAGCAGGATCTGGCGCAGCCGCGTCGGATCGCCGCGCAGCAGCGTGGGTGTGCCGTCCTCCACTTCCGCCACGAGTTCGAGTCCCTTCGCCTGCGCCACGGAGGCATGCAGCTCGAGGGTGCTCTCCACGATCTCGCGCAGATCGAAGTCGACATCCTCGAAGGTGAGTTTGCCGGCCTCGATCTTGGAGAAATCGAGGACGTCGTTGAGCACGGTGAGGAGCGACTCGGCGCTGTGCTGGGCGGTTTCGGCGAAGTCGCGCTGATCGGGGGCGAGCGCGGTTTCCATCAGCAGATTGAGCATGCCGATCACGCCGTTCATCGGGGTCCGGATCTCGTGGCTCATGTTCGCGAGGAATTCCCCCTTGGCGCGGGAGCCGGCCTCGGCGGCCTCCTTCGCGGACCGCAGTTCGCGGGTGCGCTCCTCCACGATGGTTTCGAGGTTCGCGACGTGGAACCGGGCCTGGCTGGCGAGCTGCCATTTTTCCGTGAGCGCCGTGGCGAGTTGGAGCACCTCCACGTTGTCGAACGGCTTCTTGAGAATCACGAGTTTGTCGGACTGGCCGAGCGTGCGGCTCATCTGGTCCCAGGAGTAGTCCGAGTACGCCGTGCAGATGACGACCTGCAGCTCCGGGTCCACCTCCCAGAGATGGGCGGTGGTTTCGATGCCGTCCCAGCCGGGAGGCATGCGGACATCCATGAACGCCATCGCGTAGGGCCGGCCTTCGGCGAGGGCCTCCCGGATCTTGGTCAGGGCCTCCTGGCCCTGATAGGCGGAATCCAGTTCAAAGCACACATTCGGACCGGCTTCGTCGGTCTCGCCGAACAGCACCGCCTCGACGGCGCCGCTTTTGTCCTGGGCGCTTTCGCCGGCGAGGATCTTGCGGAAGTCCGAGTGGATGGTGCGATTGTCGTCCACCACGAGGATGCGGAGGTTTTTGTCAGTTGGAGGAGTCATGGAGGGGGGAGGTTGATTGATAGGGAAGTTCGAGGGTGAAGGTGGCGCCCTGGCCGCGGCCGGCGCTGTGCATGAGGAGCGCGCCGCGGAGCTGCTTGGCGGAGAGGGCCGCGTTGTGGAGGCCAAAGCCATGGCCGTGGGCGCGGGTGGTGAAACCGTGATTGAAGATCCGGGAAAGATTTTCCTCCGGGATGCCGACTCCGTTGTCGCTCACCACGATCCGCACCGCCTGGCTGTCGGCGGTGATGCGGAGGACGATCTTCTTGTCGGTCCGGCCCGACTCGTCGCAGGCGTACTTCGCATTCCGCAGGAGATTGATGAGGATCTGGATGACCTTGTGCTTGTCCGTCGTGATGACCGGACGCGCCTGGTAATCGCGGACGAGTTCCACACTGTGCCGGGCGAAGGAGCCGGCATTGATCCGCACGGCATCCTCGACGATGTCGGGCACGGAGATCGTCTCCAGGACGCCCGAGTTTCGGGCATAGGACTGCTGCATCGCGACGATCTCCTTGATGTGTTCGACGTTCTTCTTCAGCCCGTCGAGTTCGACGTCGAGCGTCGCCCGCTCGGCTGCCAGGTCCTGGGCGAGGGTGTCGAGATAGCCCGGGATCATCCGCCCGCGGGAGTCCTGGGTCAGGAAGGTGGCAAGGTCGGTCTTGTGCTGGGCGAAGAGGCTGGCGAGCTTGCCGACATTCTGCGCCTTGGTCTGCCTGATCTGATCGGCCACGAGGGTGGCCGACACGTTGACGCTGTTGAGCACGTTTCCGACATTGTGCAGCACGCCGGTCGCGATCTCGGCCATGCCAGCCTGACGGGAAACCTGGATGAGCTCGCTGTTCAGGCGCTGCACTTCGTTCGCCGCCCGCTTCAGCTCCGTCACATCCCAGAACATGCCCTGGGTGCCGACGACCTGATCCTGGCTGTTCAGGAGCGCCACCTTGAGGGTCTGCACCCATCCCATCGTGCCGTCCGGGCGCACATGCGGTTCCTCGCCCTGGAACTGCTGCCGGGTGGCGATGACGCGGCCGTCGTCGTCCAGATATTTGCGGGCGACCTCCGGCGGGGAGAGATCGAAATCCGTCCGGCCGACGATCTCCTCCGGCGGCCGGGCCACGATCGCGCAGAACCGGCTGTTGGCGAAAACGAAGCGGCCGTCGAGGTCCTTGCGATAGATGCAGACGGGCAGGTTTTCCATCAGGGAGTGAAGGAAGGCGTCGGAAGCCTTGAGCTCGTCCGCGACCCGGCGGCGTTCGGCGATCTCGGTTTGCAGTCCGGCCTCGGCCTCCTTCCAGGCGGTCACGTCCTTCGAGATTCCGAAGGTGCCGACGATTTCGCCCGCGCCATTCCGCCAGGGCATCTTGGTCGTCAGGACCCAGCCGACGCGGTTGTCGGGATGGATTTCCTTCTCGAGCTTGCCGATGATCGGTTTGCCGGTGCGGATGATCTCCTGCTCGTCGGCCAGCGCGAGTTGCGCGTGTTCGGTGTCGAAGAAATCGGCGTCGGTTTTTCCCACCAGCTGGGCCGGGTCGGTCAGGCCGAGGCGCGGGAGACAGGCCTTGCTGAACCGCTTGAAGCCCGACTGGCGGTCCTTGAAATAGATCAGGTCGGGACTGTTCTCGAGCATGCCTTCCAGCAGGCCGCTGGTCTCGGCCAGCTCGGCCGTCCGTTCGAGCACGCGCTGCTCGAGGTTGGCGTTGGCCGCGTGCAGGGCGCGGTCCCGCGCCTGGATCTGCACGAGCATGTTGTTGAATCCGTCGACCAGCAGCCCGACTTCGTCGTTGCCGTGCTTGACGGCCCGGAGGCCGTAATCCTTTTGCGTCGCGACCCGCTCGGTGGTCGTGGCGAGGGCGACGATCGGATCCGAGATCACGCGCTGCAGCCGGAAGGCGAGGAACAGCGCGAAGAGCGAGCATCCCCCGAGCAACCCGGCGGCCATCGTGGCGAACCGCCGCAACCGCAGCTGGTACGCGATGAGGTCCGAGGCCACGTAAAAGCTGCCGATGCGTTCGCCCTGCAATTCGATGTCCTTGAAGGTGTCGATCCGGTCGGACACGAAATGCTGCGCCGTGCCGTCCGCGACGGGGAAAACGAAGTGCCCCCCGAGGTCGGGTCGTTGGAAGGAGGCGTAGAGCACGCCGGCCTGGTCGTAAACCGCGGCGGCGAGAATGTGGGGGTTCGCCGCCAGGGTCTGGAGCGTCTTTTGGAGCGCCGCGGTGTCCATGAAGACCAGTCCCGGGGCGACGTTGTCGTCGAACTCGTCCGCGAGGATCGCCAGGTCCCGGGTCATCTCCTTCCGGTACGTCGTACGGTCGTAGACGCCGAAGACAATGAAGGCGACGAGGAGGGCGACGCCGCAGATCAGGACGGTGATCGCCGTCAACTTGCGGGCCAGGGGAAGGTCGCGGAAGGTCGGCATGGTCAGCCTTTCCGGGGGACGATGGTGGCCAGCTTGAGGAGCTGGGAGCTCAGCTTGACGCCGGCCCGCTCGGCGGCTTCCGGGCTGATCTCGAAGTTGACCTTGTTGCCGCTCAGGACGAAGCCGATCACGCCGCCGGTGCGCGCAAAGTCCGGCGCCTCGCCGACGGTGAGAATGCCCGTTTCCCGCAGGCCGGGTGCGAGCTCGGCGAAGCGGGCCTGGTCGGAATTCGCGACGAAAAGAAGATGCACCGCCCGGATTTCCACCGGGGTCGTCACCACCCGGACCACGATGGGGTGGTGATCGATCTGCCGGTCCCGCACGGTCGCGGCGATCTGGTTGCCGATCCCGCCGGCACTCAGCAAACCGATGACGATGGGGCTGCCTTCTTGCAGGCGGTCGGCGGGCCACTCGGCAAACTTCGCGAAATTATAGACGAAGGCCGCCTTGACCTGTTGGTCGGCGTTCGCGGAGACCGCCGGGTTCGCGGCCTGGACGGCCCGGGTCAGCAGCAGGAGGAAAAACATCCGCGCGGCATGGGGGCGTTGTCCGAAGAAAATCGACCACAACGGACGGCATGGCCCGAAGAGGGGGCTGGAGCGGGGTCGAGACATGGTCGGTTGCGGAAAAAGAGAATCAGAATGGGCGGGCCGCTTTCGGCAGGCCGATGAAAATGATGGTGGGCACGTTCCCAGTATCCCGATTTTAGTCCGCCCCGGCCATTGGCCTGAAGCTGATAGAATTGTAGGCTTGGGCCTACAGAACCGGCCGGGCCCTCCGTCGGGCCCGGTGGCGCCGGGACGCCGAAACGGCATCCCGGTCGCAACGGGAGGCGCCCTCTCCGGGCCGGGCTAGAACTTCCAGGAGAGTTTGGCCTCGAACCCGCGCGGCACTTCCGTGAGCACGGGACTGACAATGACGGGGTATTCCTGGTGGCGGCGCCCGATCAGATTCTGGCCCCAGAGGCCCAGCTCCAACGCGTCGGTGGGCCGCCAGACCAGACCGAGGTCCGCCCGCGTGTATGCCGGCACCCGCACCCGGCTCGGACCGGCCTGCGGTTTCACCGCGCCGACGTAATACGCCGCGCCATTCAGCTCCCAGTGACGGGGTAGATCGAGATAGGAACGGATTTGAAACTGGTGCTGGGGACTGTCGCTTTCGGCGGCGGCATTCGGAAGCAGCCGCATGTTCAGCCAGGTATAGCTGCCGACCCAGCGCCACGACGTCGTGGGTTGCCATTGCACGGACAATTCCGCGCCATGGACCCTCCCGGTTTGGGCGTTCTGCTGGGTCGAGGGAATCAGCAGATGGGCCGGACTGGGGCTGGTCTCAAACCTCGCGGGGTCGTCGACGACCGAGATTAGATGATCGTAGTCCTGCCGGAACGCCGTGAGGTCCAGCGACAATTGCGGCAGCGGCTCGGCCCGCCAGCCGAGTTCGTAGGCCGTCAGGTTTTCCGCCTCGATCTGGGGATTGCCAAATTGCGAGACGAGAATGGCCGGACCCGTCGGTGCGGGCTGGAAGGCGGCCACATTCAACCGTGCATTGCGTTCGAACAGGGACGGCGTCCGGGAGGCCCGCGACACCGCGGCCCAGACCGTTTGTTTCGGCGCGGGGTTCCACCTCAACCGCGCATTCGGCAGGAGCGTCCCGCCGTTCAGGTTGTTATGCTCGAATTTTGAGCCGACGGTGAAAGTGAGCCGGTCGGGCGCGAGGACGATTTCGTCCTGGGCGAAGAAATTGAAAAGCTGCAGGCCCGCCTTCGGCGGGGTCCACACCACGATGTCCGTGGTCACGCTTTCCGTCCCGGTGTCCCGGTAACCGGCGCCCAGAACCAGTTCGTGCCGTCCGGCCAAGGTGCGCCGGTACTGCAGATCAAGGTCGAAGGCATCGCGATACTCCGTGCTTTCACCGTAGGCGTGGGCGACATGGTCGTAGTAGGCCTGCACCGTCAGCATCGCGTCGCCCTCGAACCCGTGGGTCCAGCGGCCCAGCAGATTGCTGCCGCGGTTGAGGCCGTCGTGCGTGCTGGGCGTGACGGCCGCCGGTGCGAGCGTCAGCAACCCGACGCGCTCTTCCGCGCGGCCGCGGTAGGCGTCGCCCTGGATCGTGACGGTGTTGACCGGGGAGGGAAACCAGTCCGTGCGGAATCCTACCTGAAGCGAATGCCAGTCATCCGGTGCCGGCTTGCCGGTGGGATCGACCAGGCCGTCGCGGTTGAAATATTTCGCATACACCCGGTAGTAGAGATCGGGAGCGGGCTGGCCGCCGTAACGCACGGTGACCGAAGGCCGGTCTTCCGTGCCGGCACCCAAGGAAATCATCCCGCCCTGGGTGTCTTTCGCGCTTTTCGTCGTGAGATTGATGACGCCGTTGACCGCGTTGGCGCCCCACAGGGTGGCGCCGGGGCCGCGGATGACCTCGATCCGTTCGACGTCTTCCATCGGCAGATCCTGGACATTCCAAGGCACGCTCGCGCCCGCGGGCGAATAAACGGTGCGTCCGTCGACCAGCACGAGCAGCATGCGGGCGTACTGGCTGTTGAAGCCGCGCGAGCTGATCGCCCACCCGTTGCCCGTGATGCGGGCCACGTCCAGCCCGGGAACCAGCCGCAGCGCTTCGGGAAAGCTGGTGATTCCCAGCCGGCGGATGTCCTCCGCGCTAATCACCGAGATGGCCGCGGCCGAGTCGCTGAGCTTCGTCTCCTTTTTGGAGACGGAGGTCACGGGAATGTTCATCAGCTGCTCGATGGTCAGATCGGCGAGGGCGACGGCGGCCCGCACCGCGGCCGGGTTCCCGCAGGCGAGGACGCCGGCGAGGAACGACGCGACGGCGCATCGGGTCCAGACCGGCGGCACCGGAAACTGCCGGATCACGGAATTCGGGGTTCGACGGATGGGGTGGGGACGGGATGGCGATTTCATGGCTGATTTTTTGCGGATGAGATTGAGAGCTGCGATCGCGGGGCGGCTACGACGTCCACTCGAACGGCGTGGCTTCCTCGATTTCCTCGATGGTGGTGAGCCCCAGCAGGACCTTCTTGAGGCCGTCGTAGCGGAGGGAATGGTAGCCCGATTGCGCGGCGGCCTTCGCCACCTCCTGCACGCTGCGGCGCTCCGCCACGAGCGTGCGGATCTCGTCGGTGATCGTCACGAGCTCGTGGAAGGCGACCCGGCCCCGGTAGCCGGTGCCGCGGCAGGCGACGCAGCCGCGGCCGCGATAGAACGGAGCGGTCACGGATTCCGGGTCGTAGAAATAGCGGCTCAGCACCTCGAAGCTCGGCTGGTAGGCTTCCTTGCATTCCGTGCAGATGCGCGCGGCCAGCCGCTGGCCGAGCACGCCGATCACCGATGGGGCGACCATGCAGGGATCGACGCCGAGCTCCATCAGGCGGGTGACCGCCTGCGGCGCCGTGTTCGTGTGCAGCGTGGCAAAGACGATGTGTCCGGTCAGCGCGGCTTCGGTGGCGATCTGGGCGGTCTCGAGGTCGCGGATCTCGCCGACGAGGATCACGTCCGGGTCCTGCCGCAGCAGCGAGCGCAGCACCTTGGCGAAACTGAGATCGATCGGCGCGGAGACCTGGGTCTGCGTGGCATCCGCCAGCTCGATTTCGACGGGATCCTCGATGGTCGCGATGTTGATCTCGGGGGAATTGATCTCCTGCAGGGCCGCATAGAGCGTCGTGGTCTTGCCGGAACCGGTGGGACCGGTGACGAACACCACGCCGTTGGGATTGTGGATGATGCGCCGGAACTGCTGCAGGATGCTTTGCGACATCATCATGCCGTCGAGCGTCACCGTGGAGGTGCGGCTTGCCAGGGGCAGGACCCGCACCACGGCCTTTTCGCCGCGGTGGGAAGGCACCGTCGAGAGACGGAAGCTGGCGGACTCGGCCCCGATCGGGAGGGAGAAGCGTCCGTCCTGCGGGAAACGCGACTCGGCGATGTTGAGCCCGCCGAGGATCTTCAGCCGGCTCAGAATGGCCCGATGGAGCGGCCGCGAATAGGTGAGCACGGAGCGAAGTTTGCCATCCACGCGGAACCGGAGCCGGCACTCGGTCTCCCGCGGCTCGAAGTGCAGGTCGGAGGCCCGCTCGCGGATCGCATGATAGATGATTTCGTCCAGCACCTGGACGAGGCCCTTGCTTTTGGCCAGGACGTCGAGCGACTCGACCGTGGCCTCGCCGCCGCGGAGAAAAACCCCGGACTGCTCGATGCTGGCGAGATTCTCCTCGAGGGTCTTGCCGGTGGAGTAGTGGATCGAAATGGCGGCCACGATCTCCCGTTCCAAGGCAAAGACCGGGCTGATTTTCTTCTGGGTGATATGGGCGAGACGCCGGAGCAGATCCTGGTCGTCCGGCGCGGCCATCGCCACCGTCAGCACGTCGGCGAGCAGATAAAGGCCGATGACCCTGGCTTTCGTCGCGACCTCGGCGGGAATGCACGCGACGGCGTCGTCGGACACCACCGACGTGAGGGGATCGACATACGAGACGCCCACCGCCGTGGCCCAGCAGCTGCAGGCCACGTGCTTGGGGGCCAGTTTGGTGTCGATGACGGCATCGAGCAGGGCGGTGCCTCCGGCCGCCTCCGCCGCCAGTTTGGCGAGCGCCTCGGCGCCGTCGAAGTGCGGCCGCTCCTGCAGCAGCCGGACAAAACGCTCAGGAAGTGGGTTTGGCACGGGCTCCTTTCCGGGCGCTGAACGCCTTGGCGATGTCGGTCTGGCTGAGGTGCTCGGAGCTGATGGCGCCGACGCTGCGGTCCATTTCCAGCTCACGGGCCAGCTCGGCGTACCAGTATTTCACCTCGGTCATCGTCGGCCGGGTGAGGGGAGGGGAGGCGGGATGGGGATTCATGGGGCGACAACGGGATCGAAGTTTTCCGCGATGATGGCGGCGACGGTCCGGGCGATTTCATCCTTCGGAGTGTCCTTGCGGACGTAGCCCGCGGCGCCGAGTTCGACGGCCGTCTCGACGTTTTGGCGGGTGACGAGCGACGTCAGCATGACCACGGTGGATTCCGGGTCGGCGGCCCGCAGCCGGCGCAGCGTTTCCATGCCGTCCATCACGGGCATGCTCACGTCGAGCAGCACGAGACCGGGCCGCTCGCGTTCGTAGGCGGCGAGGCCCTCCTGGCCGTTGGCGGCCTCGATGATCCGGTATTTTCCGAGCTGTTGCAGGACCAGACGGACGAAGAGACGCACGTGGCTCTCATCGTCGATCAGGAGAATGGTGTCGTTGAATTTCATGGGCAGGGCAGGGTGACGCGGAATTCGCAGCCCCGTTCGGGGAGATTGACGGCCTCGATCGTGCCCTGGTGGGCGTCGACGATCTTGCGGCAGATCGCGAGTCCCAGGCCGGTGCTGCTTTCTCCGGCGGTGGGCTGGGCCGAGAGCCGGCCGAAGTCGGTGAAGAGCTTGTGCCGTTCGCCCTCCGGGACGCCGGGTCCGAGGTCGCGGACCGAAAATCCCGCCCGGGTCTTGCTGGAGAAGACGGCGACGTTGATGACGGAACCGCGCGGGGAATACTTCACCGCGTTGCTCAGCAGATTATCGACCACCTGGCGGAGTTTTTCGGCGTCCGCTTCAATTTCCACCTCGCCCGAGTCCGTCACCTCGATGTGCGAGGCCTTGCGGGTGGCATCGATGTTCTGGAGTTTCGCGCTGTCGCGGACGAGGGACCCCAGCAGGCATTTCCGGCGCGTGAGTTTCACGACCCCCGCCTCGATCGTGGTCACATCCAGCAGCTCGTTCACCATGCGCAGCATCGTCTCACTGGCGCTGTGGATGGTGTCGGCGAGCTCGAGCTGGGACGGATTGAGCGGCGCGGCCCGGTCCTCGCGGAGGAATTCCGACAGCGCCCGGATGGCGGTCAGCGGATTGCGGAGGTCGTGGGCGGCCATGCCGAGGAAGCGGTTCTTCGCGGCGTTGGCGGCGCTGAGCTGCGCCACGAGCTGCTTCTGCTGGATGGCGAACAGCTGATTCTGGAGATGGGTGCGGACCCGGGCGATCACCTCGCGGGAGCGGTACGGCTTCGGAAGATAGTCGGTGCCGCCCGCCTCGAAGCCCGCCACGATGTCGTCCGCCGTGTCGAGGGCGGTCACGAAAATCACCGGGGGGCAGGCATTGCCATACTCGCGCTTGAATTCCCGGCAGGTGGCAAAGCCGTCGATGCCGGGCATCAGAACATCGAGGAGAATCAGATGGCACGGTGCGGCGCGGAACAACTCCAGCGCCTCCTCGCCGGAAGCGGCGGGGGTGACGGCGTAACCTTCCCCTTCCAGAATCCGGCCGAGGATCCGGAGGTTGAGGCGTTCGTCGTCGACGATCAGAACCCGGAGCTTTTCCGCGCTGACGGTCGCGACCGGCAGCGGGCCCGCCTCGGTCGGGGCGGTCCGTGGGGCCGCGGGCGTGACATCGGGCGATTCC
>JADMIO011204601.1_pt1 | contig 95774 bp, 91 predicted proteins | sample 8958161 | NCBI WGS metagenome assembly JADMIO01 (sample SAMN16585339, study PRJNA669376) | soil metagenome | isolation source: Crop rotation soil | place: USA: Cullars Rotation, Alabama | collected 2011
GCCGCGACTTCAAGTCACGTGAATTCCAAGCTTCGGATCCCACTGTGCTGGAAAGGTGACAATCTTCTCGAGCTGATCTGTCGTCAGTGCGAATTCGCCGCGCAGAGGGCTGAACAAACTATGGTGTTTGTGATGTCCACGCGATCCGCCATGGCTAAAACCGCCCTTGAATGCAATCGGTCCACGAAAACCCGGTTTCATAGCGCCCGGCCCTCGTTGGAATCTGCCACGACACATGCCTTTACTGCGGCTCGTGCCGTCTGCTTTCTTCAATTCAACGGACGTTACCGCGCCTTTTTGTGCGGTGATTGGTGCTGCTTGAGCAACCGCCGGCAGTGCCAGGCCAATGGCCAATGAAACGATTGCAAGCACAGCCTGAGTTGACTTTCTATGCATATTCTATTTTGCGCCTCCAAAAACTTAGCGTACTTACCATTCATATACGTACTAATGGGCAAAAAAGTTCAAAGTTTTGCCCACTTTCTTTGTAAAAACTGTGCAAGCCCATGCCCAGCCGCTCTGGCTGGTTTTTGGATTCGATACGATACAATATCGTAACTGCGGCGAGGCAAAAAGGCAAAAAAACTGGTGGGGTTGCAGCGAACAAATTGAATCCGAAGTGGCAGCGGTAGGGCGCCGATGCCAGCGCCCCACCCCGCCTTGCGGCTTCCCGATAGGTCGCCGGCGCTCGCTGAGCGCTAGCTTTCGTTAGCCCATCGGAAAGACGCGTGTGAGCACGTCGGCAGTGACCGTAGATCCGCCTCCGAAGCCCCGACCAGGCGTGTACTTTGCCGTGACGCCGCCTTCCGGCACGTCGTAGCCCTTCGCGTTGAGCTCATCGCGCAACGTGGTCTGCAGCTCTTCGGTAGCGAGATGAACAGTTTGCGATGAGCCCGGCGTGTCCAGATGGATGGTGGCGCTCGGGCAGGTCTCGACCTTGTCGTAACTGAGCGAGACGTGCCGGGGCTTCAGTCCCGCACGCGTAGCCGCCGACCGGACCAACTTCTCGACTTCGTCCATGCCCAGGAACTGGGTGGCGGTGCCGGGGAAAGTGACCTTTCCGAGCGCCTTCTCGACGCCGGCGAGCTCGACAGCGCCGGCGGTGGCGGTAGCTGTTGTGTGAGAGCTGCCACAATGACCGCTGCGCTCGTTGTAGGTGAACTTCAACGATGCCGGATCAATCGGCGTACCCTTTCTGCTAGCCCCGACAGCGACTGCCTGCTGGACCTGCTCCTTGTTGAGGCGCAAGCTGGGGTTGCGGTTTTGCAGACGCAGCATAACCGTAGCGCTAAGGTCGCCGCTGCTGTTGTTATAGGAAATCGATACGTAACCGATTTCGGCTGTGCAGCCCCACGCCGCGACAGCGGATTTGATGTGGGCTTTGAGTTCGTCCTCCGAAAAGCTGACAGAGACTTTCATATCTTCACTCCGATTAGCACATAAGAGTTTGTGCAAAGCGCAAACGGAATGCTCCGCGCGCTGAAACCGTTCAGTACGAAGCGACCTGGAGATGCCCATGGGCACCATTTATTACTCCGGAATGTTTCTTGTTTGGGTTTTTTAGCGGATACAGCAAAAAGATAGGGTGACAGTTGTGAATGGCCACTAAGCTCTCATAAGCCGAAGAATTGAAGCAGCAAATGTTGCTCTTTTTGCACGTCTCCTATTCATGACTAGCGGAATTAGCTAGCGCTAATCAGTGGGGAAACCGCGAAGGACACGGGCGCCGGAACAAGCGGATCGTTAACCGTTAGGTTTATCTATCTTCTCGCCCATCACCGTCGCGTTCTCAATCAACTGCTCCAGCACTCGAGAAAAGCAATCGTAGTCTGCCTGCGAAATACCGGCATAGAACTGCTCGCGATTCTTTGTCACGATGGCAGGCAGCGTCTTACCGAGCTCTTTGCCTCGCGTCGTCAGCCATATTCGCCAGACTCGCCGATCCGCCTGGTCTCGCTCGCGCACGATCAGGTCGCGTTCCTCCATACGATCAATAACGCCGGTCATGGTGCCGCCAACCTGCTGCAACTCCTGTCCGATCTCGGAAACAGCTAACCCATCTTCGCGCCACAACAGATTCAAAACGAGCCAATGGAACGGCGTCAGATCGTACGGTTCCAGTCGATTCTGCAGCAATCGATAGAGCAACTGCGACAAGACTTTCACACGTTGGCCCACACCCTTAGGTCCGAGCGTGGGAGGTGACACCGATTTCTTGCGCGAGGATTTGCTTCGACTTCCCTTTTCGTTTCTCACAGCCGTTTCCGCCGACTAAACAACGTCCATATCATACGGGTGCTCTCCAGTTTAGTCATTAAGCATGCGAATAGTACGTATACGTATTGTTCCCTGGTTCCACCATGCAACCATACCTCAACGAAACGGCGATTATTTGCATCACAGAAGCAAGCACACAACCGTATCGCTCATGTCATACTTTCTTTCCAGGGAGATTGCCATGGATCTTCACGTCAAAGCCGACCTCGCCGCAGCGGTGGAATCGCAGGACTATACGAACGCGGTCGTGCCGCGCTCCGAGCGCCGCGGTCCTGTTATGTTGTGCCTCTTGTGGTTGACGATGGTCACAGGTTTTCCTTCGGTGCTCGCTGGTGTTGACTGGTTTCGTCAAGGACTGACGCTCTCGCAAGTGCTCATATGCGCTGCAATCAGCATCGGCATCCTGATGGTCTACTCCGTTCCGGCGTGTTACCTGGGCGCCGACAGCGGACAAACGTTTCCTCTGCTCAGTCGCAAACTCTTCGGAAAAGCGGGTTCCGCCCTGGTTTCCCTTAACGCTGCCTGGATATCCGTTCTGTGGTATGGACTAACTGCCTATTTTCTAGCAAATGGATTGATCGGCATCTTTCATCTTCCGATAGATCTGATGTGCCTTTCCGCGATTCTCGCATTCGTCATGTCGTTCAACAATCTGTTTGGATTCGCCGGGGTCGCCAACTTCGCCGGGTATCTGGCCGCGCCGGTCCTGATTCTCTGGGTATTCACGACCTTCTTCAAAGCCGCAGCAGTCTGTCCGCCGGCAATTTGGAACGCCCCGCCTAAAGTGGGCTTCGCGCATGCGCTCACGTCTGTATCCGCGTTCCTCATCGGCTATGCGGCTTGGGGCAACGAGCCAGACTTCTGGCGGTATTCGAAACCAAAGATGACAAACACGGTGATACCACTAGTGGTGTCGCTGCTGATCGGCGCTCTGGTCTTTCCCCTGGCAGGGTGGATGATCGCCTACCTCACAGGTATCACCGACTACGCCAAAGCGACTTCTTACATGACCGGCTATGCCTTTGGCGGTGTGTCCATACTCGCGGCGCTGGTGCTGTTCGTCACTTACTGCGCGCAGAACGACGCCAACCTATACACGGCAATCAACGGAGTTGCCAATCTAAAAACCGTGCAGCGCAAAAAGCTTGCCTTCGCCCTCACTGCTTTCTCGGCTGTTTGTGCGGCTTTCCTCAGTCGCGGCTCAAACTCGTTTGAAGATGTCGCATCGCTTTCGGCGACTGTTCTTCCCTGTCCCACCGTCGTGATGATCGCCGAATGGTACATTATCGCTCGCATCACAAGGACGCGCGCCGATTTTTCCACCATCGAAAATTTTGCCTCGCTGCCAAATATCTGCTGGGGTCCAGTGATCGCGGTTTGCAGCGGCTCCCTCGTCGGTCTTCTCACCTCGGGCGTGCTGCCATTCCTGCAGAATTGGCGCGTCGGCGTATGTTCGCTGCAAGCATGGGCGACCACATTCCTTATATATATGATTTGGCGATTGGCGCAACTCAGGCGCGAACAGGTTACGCGGGTGGAACAGCCTGACGCGGCGATCAGCCTGAGTCCTTAAACCACCTGTTTCGGGTGGAGCGGAAACGTCACGATCTGAACGAGCCGGCTTCAACCAGACAGCAACAGGAAACGAGCAGCATAGCCGTCATGATTAACAAAAAGGACATCCGTGGCACCATATATAAGGATTCCTTATCTCTATGTGCCCATTCCGAAACCCGCTCCAACACAGGCTTTTCGGGAAGTTTTTGATCACATTCGCTGCACTTTTTGATCACATTTATTTGTTAGCGCTCAGTTCTTTGAGTTCCAAGTTATCCGGCCGGTAGCTGCAGTAATGAGTGAAATCTTGAGCGAGCAGCGCATCCAGCTGTTTCTTCATGTCTTTCTTGCGCGGCAATATGCACACGATGTGACCTTGCTCGCGCAAACCGTCAGCCGCTTGCAACACGTTAGCGATAGGGTCTCGGTCCGGCTCACAGATCAATGCGATTTTTCGTTCGGCGCGTGGCGGCTTGAATCCCTTTTCTGTGAGAATCGCGATGATTCGCTCGAATCCGATTGAAAATCCACATGCTGGAGTGTCGCGCCCGGAAAATTTTCCGACCATTTTGTCGTAACGACCACCGCCGGCAATCGACGAAGAATAGCCCGGATTGCTGATCTCGAAAATCTGTCCGGTGTAATAGCCCATGCCGCGCACGAGAGTCGGGTCGAATTTGATGCGATAACGCCCGCGTGATGCCTGCGTTACTGCATCGAGCACGTTTTTCAATCCGGTGTACGCATCCGGCAAAATCGTTGAAGGCAGTGCTTTCTTCACAGCTTCGAAATCGTCTTCCTTCATTACCAGTTCCAAGATATTGAGTAACTTGTCCGTGGCCTCGCCTGAATAGGAGACAGCGTTGAGCTCTCTTCGCACTCCCTCCAGACCTATCTTGTCCAACTTATCGAGGGCAATGAAGACGCTTTCGAAGCGATCTTCGCTAAACTCACAAAACTCAGCGATTTCTGTGAGGATTCTGCGGTCGTTGATGCGCACGATAAAGTCTTCGAATCCTAACTTCAGCAGCGCAGCCGAGGTCGCGGTGATCAACTCGGCTTCGGCCAGTTCAGACTTCACACCGATAATGTCTATGTCGCATTGAGTGAATTGGCGAAACCTTCCTTGCTGCGGGCTCTCAGCACGCCACACCGGTCCGATTTGAATAGCCTTTAATGGCGTCGGCAGAGAGCCCTGATTGTTTGAATAAAACCGCACCAACGGCACAGTGAGATCAAAGCGCAGTCCCAGATCTGCAAGTTCGTTTTTGTCCACGGGATTGTTCTGAAGTTCTCGTTCCAGCTTCTCACCGCGCTTTAGCACCTCAAAAATCAGCGCCAGGTTCTCCCCACCTTCGCCGCGCCGCAGCAGGTTGATATGTTCCAACGCGGGTGTCTCTATGCGTGTAAATCCGAAGCGTTCGTATACATCAAGAATGACGCCGGAAGCCCAATCGCGGAGAGCCGCATCATTAGGCAGGAAATCGCGCATGCCGCTAGCCGGCGCTGAAGAGGTGGGGTTTGTCATGGGATTCTCGCGAGCAATGAAAAAATCAATCATGCCAAACTATCGCCCGGCGCGGGCGAAAGGGTCGACAAACCGAGAAATGTTGTAACGACGGCAAGTTTGCGTTCTTCGCGCGAGGTGGGTCAGGGCGCCCGCGTTAAATCCCGCTAGACGGCGGTTTGCGGCTTCATAAAGGCACGACCGGGTTGAATCTCGAAGGGGCCATTCTCTACCGTTAGTACATCTTCCATTTACGCCTGCGGGATCCTTATATAAGCTCATAAATTGAACCCTAACGTCCGATGCGCCACTTGTCTCCGGGCAAGCCGCTTTTGTCGTTGGAGTTTGGAGCTTGTCCGCGGGTTTTATCGAAAGGAGCGCTAACATGAGCAAAACGGTGGTTGAAACCAAGCATGTGGCGGCGCTCATTCGCGATCGGCTCTCGATTGCATTGAGCGAAGCTTTGACCCATTGCGGTATCGTCGGCGTAGAGCCGGCTACCATCAGGGTCGAGCGGCCGCGCGATCAGTTCGGCGATTTCGCATCGAATGTGGCGATGGTCGTCGCGAAGAAAAACAAACTCAATCCCTCTGAGTTGGCACCCAAGTTGGCGGCTTACCTTGCGGAACATAAGCCCATTGGCGTGGCGTCAGTCGAGGTTGCCGGCAAAGGCTTCCTCAACTTCACGCTCGAAGGCGGCTGGTTGCTCGAGGTTCTTAAAGAGGTTGCATCGCAGGGAACGGCTCTCTACGCGGCTCCCAACCTGGGGCATGGCGAAACCGTTCTCATCGAGTTCATCTCTGCCAATCCGACCGGACCGATTCACGTCGGCAACGGCTGGTGGGGCTCGTATGGAGATGCGCTGGCGCGGTTGCTGAAGCGGTGCGGGTATGCGGTCACGACCGAATACTACGTCAACGATACCGGCGGTCAGATCCGGCGGCTCGGCGAAAGCTTGCTCGCGCGGAAGCGGGGCGAGCCTGCGCCTGATGACGGCTACCAGGGCGCTTATGTCGCTGATCTGTCCAAAGAGTACACCGGTCCCGATGACGTGATGTCGGCTGGTCGGTGGGCTGCGGAGCGGATTCTGGCGACGATCAAGTCCACCCTGGCAAAGATCGGCATCACGTTTGACGAGTGGTTCAGCCAGGCTTCCATCGAAGAAACCGGTAAGGTGCAGGAAACGATCGATCTGCTCAAGGCAAAAGGATTGATCTACGAGCAGGACGGCGCCGTCTTCCTCAAGAGCACCGAATGTGGTGACAGTCGGGATCGGGTGCTGGTCAAATCAAACGGCGATTTCACCTATCTCGCCGGCGATCTTGCCTATCACCGCAATAAGTTCCTTGAGCGGGGATTCAAGCACGCTATCGACATCTTCGGTGCCGATCACGTGGGTCAGGTTCCCAGCTTGCACGCGGGCGTCAAAGCGCTCGGCATCGACGCCGACCGGCTAGAGGTGCTCATCGGACAGATGATCTCTTTGACCCAAGGCAAGATGTCGAAGCGGGCGGGCAACTTTGTCTCGCTGGAGTCGCTGGTCGACGACATCGGCCCAGGCGCCGTGCGGTTTCTCAGTATGATGACCTCGCTCAATGAGGCTCGGACTGTGGATTTGGAACTGGCCCGGTCCGCGACGATGGAAAATCCTGTGCACTACGTGCGGTACGCCTACGCGCGGATCGCCTCGATTGGGCGGCAACGGACCGAACGGAACGTCGAGCGGCTTCCGCTAGACAAAACCGACCTTTCTTTGCTGAAGCATCCCAGTGAATTGGCGATGCTGCGGACGCTCTCAGAGCTGCCGGAAGTTGTAGCGTACGCATGCGACGAGCGGGCACCCCATACGGTGACGACGTGGCTGCGGAAGCTTTCCGGGCAGTTTCACAGCTTCTACCATGACTGCTATGTGTTGGGAGAGGGCGTCGAGCCTGAACTGACACAGGCGCGGCTATGGCTGATCGAAGCTGTGCAGACCGGTCTTTTAATCGGGCTGGATTTGATCGGCGTGTCGGCCCCTGAAAAGATGTAAACCCTTGGAGGGCGGTCGTTTACCGCCCTTCATCTTTTTAACGCACTATACTAAATGCAATCGTATGGCTTGATAAATATTAGCGCGCGCTAATGATTTAATCTGACCTTGGCAAGCCGAAAACGGGCGAAACCATTGGTGTGCACGCGTTTTCGGGCACAGACCCGGCCATTGACGAGATCCGTATCCTTAAACGAAGATAATTATAGAAAGTTCATGTTCGTTTACCCCTCCATTAGTAACAACCCAGCTCATACGCAACCGTCCCCTTCAGGGGCGGCAAGCGGGAGGTTCTACCCAATGATTTCACGCCGCCGAAAAGGAGCCACTCTCGGACTGGTTGCAGTCAGTGTGCTCGTAATCATATTGATAGGTGTCGGTTGCTTCTTCCTCGCCAAGATTGCAGGTGGCGGTAGAGAAGTAGCGAACGCTACCGATGCAGGAACTCTACAGGTCGCAAAGGTCAACTTGCGCAGCGCCGCGGCCTCGGTACCAATGCCAGCTCAGGGACCCCTCGGCTACACAGATTTCGCCGGCTGTGGTGATACGCTCGCCAACGGCAATATCACGCTGTTCACTTACAACAGAGCAGTCTCGCAAGCTCTGATTGTTGCCCTTAATGCGGAGCAGGAAGGTCCCGGAGCCCCGGCAGCCACTGCTTACGCTAATGCGTTGTGGGCCGAATTGGGCCGCATCGGACGCGATCTCGGAACGTTGTTGGAAACACAAGGAACCAGCCAAAACGTATTCCTCAATGTTGCGAACAAAAACTCCACCAAGATGTTCGGCAGCAACCCTGTGAATGAAGTCGACTACAAATGGGCTTTCATGCGCAAGGGCGGATCAACGAACGTTTGGTTCTCGCAATATACATTTGGCCAAACCGGCGTCGATGCCGACGGTAACCCAATCTCCTACAACTTCACGAAACCTAACGGCATCGTGAATTCCGGCACTATCGATCTCGCTGCGCCGGCCAACAAAACTGCCGGCATCAGCGAGTACTCGCCATACCGCGATTTGGGTCCTGGAGGCAACGAAGGCAACAAGCCCCTGGAAGGCAAGTTCATGGCTGGCTACCAAGCAATCGGACCAGTACTCGGGCATACCTTCGTGGGTGTTCCGGTATTTCCGATGCAAAAGCCCCACCTCGTTTCTCTTCGTGAATTTGAAGACGCGAACCAAACATTCGTTGATCCTAACGGTTGGGCTCCACCCAACGCATTCAAAGTAACTACCTCGTCGCAGGATTCGAAATCGAGCACCATGGGTGGTGCGGTTGCTTGCGCAATTGTTGGCGCAGTCAATCAATTCGGCGCGAGCGGAACAACAAGTTGCGATTTCCTCGCTGATATTCCTTACGGATACCTTCTGATCACCAACCAAGCGGAATACGGCGGAGGCGGACCTCCAGCGTGGAACGTGCCGGATAACAGCGGCAGCATTTTCAACTGGGAACTCAATCCGATGCTAGGTCCAAACCCCACGTCGGGCGGTATTGCTGTCACCGGAGGCAACGGCGGAGACGTATTCTTTGCTGATTCCGGCAGCGCTCCTCAAACCGTCCAACAGTGGGTTGACTACAATACTGAACAAGCTAGACAGGGTTGGCCTCAGCCCGCTGGAGCATGGGTAGACTCGACTACCGGGCAGACCCAAACCAGTCCTCCATCAGGCTCGCTTGCCGGTATTTACATAACCTCTGACGGCAATAACCAAAGAGCAGCCCAACAAGGCGATCTGATGGGAACAGGCCCTTCAAATCCGGGCGTCACTCAAGCGAAAAAGAACTGTTTGGATGACCTCGTCCAGAACAATTGGGACGGTCCCGAACCAGGTCCAACATGCGCTCGTGATTTGAATGCATTTACTGCGGCAATGAATCGCACCCCACTTAATGCAGCTGGTGGCACTCCCACTGCTGACATGGGTCGCTATTGGTCCGCAGTCGATCAGGTCAAAATGGAGATCATCCGCGCGATGGGAAGTCGCCGTTATGACCGAGTGCTTCCGCCGACGACGACCGGTCTTGGCGCTTACGAACAGGGCGGCAATCCCGTCTACGTCGGCAGCGGCAACGTCGCTCCAGTCGAAGCGTGGAATGGCGGCAATCCGCCACCTCTCGAACATAATTCGACTGTGTATGATCTGCTCAAGGAAGTCGGTGGTTGCGCTACTAGTTCGGTTCTTTCCGACATCTGGCAGCGTTGCAACGAAATCGCGCCCGGCACGTCGTCTAGCGATGTGGCCAGATTGCTCAGCTCGCCTTCAGCTCAACTCGGGATGGGTGGCGTGCTGTACATCTACCGCCAAAATCCGACCGATAGCGCTTCACCCTTGCAGATCACGGCAACTCGTCCTCTGTTCCTCAGCAACGGTCTCCCGTCTCCTGACGGTGATCCCAATCAAGCGGAGGCGACGTGCCATAACGGCCCGTACGCCCAAGCGGCCGGAACGACGCTAAATACTCCTGGTGATGCTGGAGTTGGTGTACCGTTCCCGAGAGGTTCGAGCAGTATCACGACGCAGGATTTTGCGAAATTCACCCTGTCGTCGGGTAATCATGGACTGCTAGGTAAGCTCGACTTCAGTCAAACTTCCGCAGGAGAAGCGCACTTCAGCAGACCCAACTAGGTTAAACAAAAACCGTGTGTTTCGCCCACTCGATCTTCATTGATCGTGTGGGCGGACCGCTTTTTGAAGGCGTGTTATTCAGCGGCACAAGCCAGATTCGCGAGAAATCTGGGTATGATCGATCTGGCTAGTCCGGAGGACATGTGAATGTCGATAAGCAATCGAAGAGAGCCAATAGTGTTTCTATCTGTGGTAGTAAGTGTGCTCTTTTTACAAACAGGCGCGCTTTCCCAAGGGCTGTGGGGCGCTCCGAAACAACAGTCCCATGCCAATAGCGGCACTATGGTCAAATTGAAGGAAGCCGTTACCCTCGACAATCTTCCTGACTTTACTGGAAAGAAAAAATTTCTTTCGGGCACCATGAACGATGCGCCCTCCGGTAAAACCTGGATGCAAAATTACTGTTGCAGAGATTCCGCGCAGGAAGTCTATAACTGGTACAAGCAGGTGCTGCAGATGCAGCAGTGGAAAATTCGCGCGAGCAACGAGCAACAGATTATGGCAGAGCAGAAAAGCGGAGCGGTCTGCACGATTTCGATAAGTCCAGTAGTTGGTGTGCGCGATGTCGCCGCTAATTTTTCGGTCGCCTACTACGTGCCCAATCGAACTCGCTGAATCAATTTGAATCGAGCAAGCGCGTGAGGATTTGATTTCCTCACGCGCTAAGCTTTTTACGCGCTCTTGTCGAAGAACCCGGAAATCGACGCCACGCCAGGAGCTTTCTTGACCTTCTCGGCGACGTCCTTGGTGCAGTAGACAACGATCATGCCCAGGTTCGGCAACTCACTCAGAACTTGAACCTTGCGCACAAGCCGTTTCTTTCGCAGCCAGGCTTTGAACTCCGACTGAAATTGCGCGGCAAATTCGCGATTTTCCTTGAGCATCTTTTCGCGAGAAGTATGCGAAGACTTTTGCTCGGTCTTTCGATAGTGGTCGAAATTTATCGAGACCAAGAACTTGAATTTGCGCGAAGGATCGAGCTGCTTAAGACGCTCTTCTTCTGCTGCCTTGGTCAAGTTGCATCGGCAATGTTCGCACTGATCCAGCCGGTTGCTGCAGAGGCGGCAAAGCTTGAATGCACCACTGCTGGTGAAAGAACCGCACTCCTTGCAGGAGCCGATGTCTGCGGTGTACATGCTCTGAGAGCACGGAGGGCACAGCATTTTTCTTATTCCGTTTATTTGTTACTAGTAGTAGTCGCGAACAAGTGCGTGGGGCTGCGGAGACTTCCGCAGCCCACGATTCTTAGCTCTTAGCCTTCTTGTCCAGCGGCTTGTTGCAGTGCTTGCACTCGTTGCGCTGCTTGCTGCACTTGCCACACAGATTGAAGGCACCGCTCGAGGTGTGACTGGCGCAAATCTTGCACACGCCAATATTCATAATGTACATGCGCCCGGAACAGTCGGTGCAAAGCATGTCAATCTCCTGAACTCGTTACTAGAGTGGGCTGGAGCCCGGGCCGCAAGCAATGGTGAACCGATTGGTTATCCCTGAAAACCGGTGATGTTTCCGTTGTCGTCGCGCAGGATCAGCTTCTTGCCGGCAGGGCCGAGGTCCTGATAGACAGTGACGTCGAACCCCTTGAACTTTGCCGGAAGTAGCTTCGCCGCATGACTGTTGCGCACGACGACATTGATCCCATGCGCGGTCTTCTCGATGGAGACGATGTTGGAGCCTGCCGTCCAGTACGTCTGGGCGAACTCCTTTACCGCTTCATCGATGTTGAACTTCTTCGGCGCGGATTTCGTGTTGCAATTGCACATAGTTTGGTCTTTCTCTCTTGTTGGAGTTGGCTTATGCCAATCTGTTCGACATCTGCTCTGCGCGCGCAACCAAAGACTCGGCGCGAATAAGCAACGTCTCTGAAAGCTCACCGATAGCTCGGTCTGTATCGGTAGCGGAAGCCGAAATGAATTCGTCCCAGTGGAGGCCGTTGCCGCAAGTGCAGTCGCCGGTCTTCTTATCCGCCGGAACGCGTTCAGTCGGGACGTCAGTCCGCGCATCTTTCGGTGCAGCAGGCTGAGTTGCAGGCGGCAAAAACTTCGCCGGATCTGGCGAAACACACGCACCTCTGTGATGCCGTTTATGCGGAGACAACTTGCCTTTGCCGCAACACGAGCTGCGAATGCCAACGCCGATTAGCGCCGCATCGCCGTTTCCTTCTTTGCCATCTTTGCTTGAACTGCTGTCTGCAAGCTCGTCGGCCATTACGGTATACTCCGCTGCATCGACAAGAAGGTTCACAACTTCGTTTGACGCCAGTTCTTTTTGTTTTGCGCCTGGGATTGGTTGAATCCCTTCAAGGACACGTTGGATGCGGTCAGTCAGCTGCTGAACGCGTTCTTTAGTGCTCACAGACATATTGGGCTCCTGCGAACCAATTACTTCTTTTGGTTCGTCTTTACCTTGCCATCGTCCCGCGGCTTCACCGGGGCAGTTCCACTTTCGATGGCACAATCAATGCAAAGGCGCTTTGCGCCTGGCTCGGCCGGCTCGCCACATTCGCGGCAATCGCCGGCGCCGTTAGGTTGGTGCGAAAAACCGCACTTCACGAATCTCTTTTCTCGCTTGCTGCGAAGCTTTGGTGCCATTTTGAAACCTCAGGGATCAGCAGTTTAGCCGTGAGAAACTCCGCACCGCGAGCGGCGCTGGAAGACATGGGGCGGGAACGTTGAAATTAGGAGCGGAAAGAAACTTCTCGACTGGAGATGTTGCGATTACATGACTTCACTACTTTAGAAACTGTCGGCGGCTAACTCTACTTTTGCAAAAATGTTTTGCGTATATGCGGGGTATGAGTTTGGTATGTGCGCGATGCGCCATTTCGTATCTGCGCTTTCGATGCAGAATGCTTGTGGGGTGCCGATTTTCGGCGATTGAATTGATCGGCGTGAACCGAAACTTATGCCCGCGTGCAGCTATTAAGACATCGTTAAAACGCTGCTGGCAGGCTGTTTTCGTTAGCGCAGCTTTCCGAATTCGGCTCTCTTGGCATGAAGGGTGTGGTGGTTGTCAGTGGCTGAAAAGCGGCATGAATAGGATATTGTCGGTGAATTGCGGTTGTATCCGTGTCGGAATTCATTATCTTTGCTCTTGGAAATTGTTGTGAAAATTCGTTGGGCTCGCACGAGCGCCCACTGGTACAGCCTCTCGAGACTTCTGGATGTCATGAATTCGCGGCTGCGCTACTTGAGATCATTTAGTTGTTTGCATCTAAACCCCCAGCTATTGAGCCCGGGGATCCCTGTTCTGTAGGTTTGAGGCACTTCAATACCCGACAAGTTTCTTTCTCTCGATCGCCCAAACCCAGCAAACAGTCTTTTGCGTATTAATTGCGACCGCATTCCTGCGGTACCGGTTGCACCGCATCTGGTGCGCCGGGCAGAGGAGCGCATAGATGCAGTTTATAAAACGCCTGTTCCAAAGCCTGTTCACGCGAAAAACCGTGGCAGAGTTGACAGCGGCAGCTGACGACGAAGAGGGACGCAAGCTCGTCAAACATTTGACGTCTCGCGACGTTTTTTTCGCCGGTATCGGCTGCATTATCGGCGCGGGTATCTTCGTGGTCACCGGCACGGCTGCGCATGACCACGCAGGACCGGGAATCATTGTCTCCTTCGTCCTTGCGGGTTTTGTCTGCGCCTTCGTGAGCATGGCTTATGCCGAGCTTGCGTCGATGATTCCGGTCTCCGGCAGCGCATACACGTATGCCTATGCCACGCTTGGTGAACTTCTCGCCTGGATTATCGGTTGGGACTTGCTGCTCGAGTACGCAGTCGGCACCGCCGCGGTTGCCACTAGTTGGAGTGAACATCTGCGCAGCACGATTGGTGCGTTTGCGAAGAGTGACTGGTTACAACAGCGCTTCCCGAACATCAGTCTCGATTTGCCGGCGTTTCTAAATCACGCGCCGACCGAAGTTCCCTGGATGCTCTTGGCGTTTGCCATCGCTGGTCTGATCGTCGCCTTCGTAGCGTTGCGTACGGCGGTTGCGCGCAGAGCAGCCGAAGGTGTCACGCCACTGACCGCGCTTTTCGGCGCGATTGGATTTGGCGCCCTCGGATACGGTGCCTTCGAGCTCGTTCAGTTCGCCTCGCATATTACAAGCATCGATCTGTATGCGGTGCTGATTATTGCTCTGCTCAACTACTGGCTCGTAAAGGGCATCAAGCACACGGCGCGCATGACGTCAATCTTCGTTGTTGTGAAATTGGCTGTTATTGCGCTCTTTATCGTGCTCGGCGTTACCCATATCAATCCGGCGAACTGGACGCCGTTTTTGCCGAACGGCTGGGGTGGCGTGTTTACCGCCGCGTCGATCGTGTTCTTTGCCTACATCGGCTTCGATTCATGCACGACGCTGGCCGAGGAATGCGTCAATCCGCAGAAGGATGTGCCGCGCGGCGTGATTGCCAGCCTCGGGTTGAGCACTTTCCTGTACATCGCTGTTGCTGCAATCATGACCGGTATCCTGTCATACAAAGTCATCGGTAATACGCCGATGGTGCAGGTTCTCGATCATCTCGGCTACACCTGGGCAGGTGTTGTTGTGGCTGCCGGCGCCATCGCCGGTTTGACATCGGTGCTTGTCGTGTGCCTGGTCGGCCAATCGCGCATTCTCATGCGCATGTCCCGCGACGGTTTGATTGCGCCTTTCTTCGGTCGCGTCAATACCCGATACGGTACACCGACCTGGGCAATCATCATCAGCGGCGTCGGTATTGCGCTGATGTCGGGACTGCTGCCCATCGGCAAGCTTGTCGAACTGACCAACATCGGCACTCTCTTCGCGTTCGCGATCGTTTGCGTGGGCGTGATGATTCTGCGGGTGAAGGAACCTGAGCGTCACCGCTCCTTCCGTTGCCCGTGGGTGTGGGTTATGGCACCGATGGGCACCGCGCTCAGTCTGTGGATGATGTACGAGCTGCCGCTCATGACGCACTTGCGCTTCGGCATCTGGATGGCTGTAGGTTTGGTCATCTATTTCGCCTATAGCAGGCGCCACAGCATCATGCGACAGAACCGCTCTGCGGTGCAGAACCTGACCGACGCGGAGCCGCCGCAGGATCCGCAGAACAGGTAAGAAAACTCATGCTTTGCCTGCGCCGCCTCCAGCGGCGCCTCTTTCTTGCCACTGTATATGGTGTCTAAAAAGGAACAGCCATGAATCTGAACTTCGTCGGAACGTTCAAACAGCCCTGGACGGGCGCAAACTGGTGGTTTGCCATTTTGATTGGCGCCGGACTGACGCTCGCAAGCACCCTACTTGTGCAGGCAGGCGTCCTCGGAGCCATCGTTCAACTGCTCGTTTTCATTGCCACCGCGGGCTACTCCGTGCGGCTGATGGAAAACGTGGTCAGGGCCGCGAACAATGACCCCGTGGCATTGCCCGAGTGGACTGAAGACCCGAAGACGCTGCTGTCGCGCGGGTTTTTCATGGGACTCGGCGTTTTCGTGTGGAGCGTCATTATCGGTGCTGTGGTGCTCGCTCTGGCGTTCGCAGTCGGAATCGGCCCGGTCGCTATCGCGGCTCTGGCCAACGGCAACGCTCAGGCGATCGCCGCTGGCGCTCTCCTGATCTTCTTTGGCGTCGCCATGATCGGCATGATCTTCGTGATGCCGTTGCTGAGCATCTTGATGGTGCACTACGCCGTGGAAAACCGGTTTGGTGCGTTCTTCGAGCTGCGCGCCGCACTGCGCGTCATGTTTGCCCGCCCGCTTAGCACCCTTGTGGCGCTGATCGTTGAGTTTGCGATTCTCTTCGTCGCAGGCATCTTCGGCGGGCTGCCGCTCATTGGCGTGATCGTCGGCGCGGTCGCTTCCTTTGCCGCTTCTGTGATGATCGCCAATCTGTGGGCGCAGGTTTACCGCAACGCGCGCTAAACAGCGCGTCTAAAGCCGCTTAGGCGGCTTCCTCAGTATCGAGAGTGTTCGTGTTCATCGGACACTCTCGGTCGCTCGTAATGCGCAGCACCTTATTTGGTTCTCGAAATTGCACTGTCAATTTTAAATTTGCAAGGAAATATTCTCATGGGTACATTCGCACGGAACCTTCTGTGGACCGGTCTGATTCTATTTGGGGCATACTTTGGTGCTTCTATCGTTTGGTCGATCGGCAAGAGCGCTGGTTTGGACATTTTCATGGCATTTGTTTCCATACCAGTTTGCGGTCTTGGCTTGGTGGCATCACTTCTTGCTATGCCGTTGAGCGTAGGCACCGCTAACGCTGGTCGCAACATCTTCATCAGCTTTGCTATTGCTGCATTTTTTGCCAGCTTTGCGCTTATTGCATTAACGACGCACGTTGCTTATTAACTGTTCGCAGAAGAGGGCTTTCCGAATGCCCTCTCTGCGTTCAAGGTTCGCTTTTCGCTGGTTTTCGGAACCTTCTAAATTTGTTTATTCCACTTGGCGATATAGTAAAACTTTTTATGGTATCACATGCAGTGGCATGGCGGGAAGCACACATATTGAGAGGAACCTCAGAAGTGCAGTCTGAGGTTCCTCTCGTCGTGAGGTTGCAGCGTCGTCTCGCTGTCAGGTGAAACTGTTGATCAATGCTCAGTCATGTGCAAACTCGTTAAGCACGGTTATATTTATCCGGAGAAGATTTGCCGATGCGGCTTGCGGACGGTGCAAGTACTTTGCCCGACTGAAGGAAATCTCTCGATTTCTAATGCACTTAATATGCGAAATCCAGTCCTAGTGCACTTTCATCCAGTCCTTCGTATGGGGTCGGTTGGACGACCGGCACGTTGGGTTGCGTTTCTCTCGTGTCTTTTGGCGCAACCAAGCCAATTTTGATGTGATGACGCTTGTGCGACTTGTTGGTGGGATCGTCTTTGGCGATCGCAGACGAGACGGCAGACGCTGAAGTGACCGTTGCTAGAACAAGGGCTGTGGCGTTTTTTCTATTGAAGAAGCGGCTCAGTCGTGAAAGATTGAGACTTTCAATGTAAGCGGCGGAGACGATTGCGGCGGCTGCACCGTTAAGGACGAGGATTAGGTTCGTGAAGTCGTTCATGGTGTGTCCTCCTCGGGCATCGAATTAACTAACTTGCTAGTTAGTGTAACTCTGGCCGGGCAGAACTGTCAAGGGATGGGCTTGCCAGTTTCAAAGATTTAACTTACTATCGTGATTGTTAGTTGCTGTCCGACCCCGCTTGGCTTCCCGTTCGGCAGCACAAGATTTGTCTCGTTGGTTCCGTCGAAAGTTCTCGCTTATATAGGTCGATCTATGGCCAAACAAAAAACGCAGCAAAAACCGCGCGATGCTGAAGCCACTCGCAACGCTATTCTCAACGCCGCAGAAACCGAGTTTGCGCGTGCTGGTCTGCTTGGCGCACGCACCGAGAACATCGCTGCAAATTCCGGCGTTACCCGCGCGATGATCCACTACTACTATGACAGTAAAGAGAAGTTGTATCAGTCGGTATTAGAACGAGCTGTTGCTGCCAGAGTACGTGCCAACCAGCACATCGACATGCATGCTGACCACGTTGAAGAAGCGCTTGTTGAGTACATTACGATGTTGGTGATGGATGTTTTGCAACATCCGAATCTGCCTACGATTCTCGTGCATGAAGCGATTCAAAATGAAGGCAAGTATTACCGAGAGGTATCTTTTGCGGTGATCTACGAACCGCTGATACGACTACTTTGCCGAGGCGTTGAGAAAGGCTATTTCAGACAAATGGAGCCGGTGCACTGTGCCATCAATCTAATCGGCATGAGTGTCTACTACTTCTGTGTGCGCAGCAACGTCCGTTATCTATTCCCACCGGAAACCGACATGCTCGGCGAAGAGACCGTGCGAACGCATCTGAAAGAATCCATCGAACTCATTCTCACAGGGTTGCGTAAACCGCGCTGAAGAACGGTACTCGGGCGCAAAGCATTAAAGACCTGGTCATTGCACCAGTTGCGCCATGTCGTTTGTAGCGTAATTTCCACAATCATCTCGATCCGCGCGCGCGAGGTGATCTTATCTGTCTATCAGTAAGATAACTCTGAGAGAGACAACTAGTCATCACTTACATGCGCGCTCTAAATAATTACTCCTGGAACCTGGGTGTTTGGATGTGTCCGACTGCCGTGCGTACTATGAACGCATAACCTGACTCACCAGCCTGACACCAGAGCCGTCGAACCAAAAATGCTAACGCCAATTTCCGCCGCTTGCGGCACCAAACACGGTGCGACGACTTGGACTATTCAAAACCCGGCTCTAGAACGGAACCGGCCTTTCTCATGAAGTATCCGGCTCCCTAAAGGATCCGGCGAGAAGATGGAGAAAGCTCATGACCAAAATCATCCGCGCCCGTGGCGACCAGCAGCCCGACATCAGCAAGTTCGAAGCCTGGCGCCGTATGGTGATGGACTATTCGTTGGTCACCGCCCTAATTACGTATCGGAAACCTGACAGCACTTGGCGCGTCCAGGAGTTCACCTACCAGGTTTACGACCTCTTTCCGAAGCTGCCGGAGCTGAGCCGTTTCCTCGACTATTGGAACCGCGAGCTCACCGACGGCCCGATCCTTCGCGTCGAGGTTTCCGGTGAAAAGCTGATCACGGGCGCTGATTTTCGGCACCTGAGCTCAGACCTCGTTTTGAACTGACCTGCTCGGTCGGTAAATTTCGACGACTGATTTCGCTGCGGGGCGGCTTCTAGAGTCGCCTCCGCTTGTCTCACAAGCCTGAAATAGGTTGGCACATGAAACTGACTCTGGAGACTATCCTCACCACCATCATCGGTGGCGCGATCGGTTACGTCGGCAATGGCTTGCTTTTCGGTATGGGCTGGCTGTTGATCATTCACTTCCATCCGCCAGTCGCGTTTCTCGCAACGCTAGGCGCAATCGTTGGTGCGGGCGTGGGCGCTCTCGTCGGACTGCGCATCCTCGCGGTGGACCGCGCTTTCCTCATCGCCGGTATTCCCGCAATGGTCATCGGCTGTGCCATGTTCGTGGCTTTCATTCTGCAATGCTTTGCCATTGGGCCCGTGCTGCAGTATGGCGATCGTGGGTTCATGCTCACGGTCGGGACCTGGGGCGCCGTCATTGGCACCGTTATTGGTATCGTGTTGAGCGTCTTGCTGGTCAATGAAGTGACCAGCGAGGAGCCCCAATATCTCGCGCCGATACTCGGATAGCGTCCTGTTGAAATAGGTCGGGGACGCGCTCCCCGACCCGTTTCTCCAAAAACGCAGCTTGTACTATACCAAATCGTTTCGGCGGGCAGCTACGTGTGTTGATCGTACGTGAGCCGACCTATATCCCAGGCATTGTTACGACCTGGAATCCCTCTGTGTCTTTGTCTTGGTCATCATCGCGAAGCATTCTTCGAGGGCTCGGGCATGCCTCCAGATCTTTTCGCTGCACCCACGGTACTCCGGAATCCCGTCGCAACACAGGCTGAGCATGTCCAGAAGCAGAATGGCGTCGCGATTGTCGAATCCGGTTCCCGGTTGAAGCAGGTCCACCTCATCAGAAAAAAGGCGTGCTGCTTGCAAACGCTTGTTTTCGCGCAGAAGCAGTTTACCCAGTTCGACTTTGCAGAAGGTGTAACCGATCGTATCTGGATTGGCTGTGGCTAGCTGCCCACCGTTGATAAACTCAGTGCGCGCCGCGGCCAGATTGTTCTTGCTTGCGTCGATTAGACCGCTGACGATCCACACGTACGACAAAATGCGCGCACGCGCCTGAGGGTGTTCGATCTCGGCGTCCTTCGATACCAGAAGCTGTTGTATCTTGCCTATAAGCTCTGCTGCCCGATCCAGGTCGCCATGCTCAGCATAGAATTTTGCTTCGACGGTAGCCTGTTTCGCGACGTCTGTGTTCGATTCTGCCAGCTCTTGCAGAATCAGTGGAAAATTGGCGTCGTAGCATCGTTTTGCATTGACCCAATCTTTCGTGTCGTGGTAAACCATGCCTAAATAATGGGTGGCGGCGATTCTGTCCTCGGTTGCGACACCGGGCGTATGGTTCATCAGGTACGCAACCCGTTGCAGAAGCTGCTTGCAGGCGGTGAGATCAGCCACGCCGATTTGGCGTACTATATCTTCGCCCTTTCGGCATAGGTGAACGACCCGGGCTGGGCTCATCTTGCTCGTATTGCTAAGTTGCCTTTCTATCGCCGCCGCCTCAGCTCGAAAGTCTTTTTGCAGGTCTTTCATATCCGCCGGCAAAGCATTCAACAATTCCTGCGCGCGTTTAGGCTCACCGTTGAGAAGCGCGCTCACCGCCAATTTGTAAATGCACAGTCCGCGCATCCCCGAACGAGCCAGCGGTGGCAATTCTTCGCACATACGCACGCATTGCCGAAGGATCGCATCCGCTTCGCCGTACTTCCCTTGATTGATCAATCTCTGTGCATGTGAATATGAGCGCCGAATCTGCAGCTCGGCTCCTTGAGTCCTGACCATTGCCGGTGAAGTGTTCGGCCCGGGAGAACCCGCAATCGTGCTGGCCGGAGGTCTAAAGTAGTTGACCACTCCAAGTGTAACTACACTTCCTAGCGCGAAAGCCAGCGCACCGCCGGCGATCAGTCTCACCTTCTTATCGGCGACCATGCGTTTGAACACCGCTGTTCTCGACTGCGGTGCCGAGCTGTAGTCGGCGATGTTCAGGAACTCCTGCTCAAGAAGCTGCACGCTCTGGTATCGATCTGACGGCTTCTTCTCGAGACATTTAAAAATGATCGATTCGATTGCCTCACCGTGAGGCATTTTTTTTCGCACCCCATGCAGTGGGAACGGAGGTTCCTGCATTTGCATGCGAATCGTTTCGTAGAAGCTATTGCCGTTGAATGGCGCTGTCCCGGAAACCATCTCGTACATGCAACAGCCGAGTGAGTAGATGTCTGAACGTGTATCGAGACGCGCGCCGGCGCATTGTTCTGGACTCATGTACATCGGGCTGCCGAACAGTTCGCCGGTGCTGGTCAGATGTTGGTCCGTGTCTTGTAAGCGCGCGATACCAAAGTCGAGAATCTTTACGCGCTCGATGCCGTCTTGCTTCACGATCATGATATTCTGCGGTTTTAAGTCCCTGTGCAACACTTGCCGCTCATGTGCGTGTGCGAGCGCCGAGCAAATCTGCGAAACCATTTTTAGAAAACGTTCTTCATTTAGTTTCAAATCCCGCGCAAGAACGTGCGCGAGCAACTCGCCAGGCAAAAATTCCATGACTATGTACTGTTGATTGTCATCGACTACGCCGAACTCGAACATGCGTACGATGTTGGGATGATCGAGGCGACTGATTGTTTCCGCCTCTCTCTGAAACCGCATCAAAGTGCGCTCAGACATCATATGGCGGTGCAAGATTTTTAGTGCCACTACGCGATTGAGCAGTGAATCCTTTGCTTTGTAGACGACACCCATGCCACCGCGTCCGATAATGCCTTCGATGGTGTATCGCCCATGGAAAGTCGTTCCTTCTATTAGTTCACCCTTCGGCGATGTCACCGAAGATGGTGCATTAGCGACGCCAGTCGATCCTGGCGGATTATAGGTTATGAACGTATCGCCTTTGTCGCGCTGGTCGGCGCCTTCGCCGTTGCCTCCTGCCAACGTTGAGGAACTGGAGGCAGGCAGCTGATCGGCAGCGGCTTTTTCGCTGTCGGAACTGCCATAAGGCTGTCGGTTTTTGTCAGGGTCAGCCATGAATCCGCTATTGTTGCTGACGGCATTATTCCCAGGGTTGCGTGGGCGGGTACACATGGCGAACGGGCGCACCGATTCGTGTCCAGCGCGCTACCTGCCGTGGATCTATTAAACAGCGTAGTAATAACCCGGCGCGAGAAAGGCTCGGGGAGTGCGCTGTTAACCCAAATTCCCCGAGCTTTCTCTCACTACTCAGTCGCCGTTAGCCAAATCGTTCGCTACGTGCTCGACGCCGTCTGTTACCAGCGACATGCGCGCGAAGTCCAGAATCTCCGGTACATCGCGTTCGGTGTGATAGAGCTTGTTACGAAAATTCGACGTATCCGTCAACATCAGCGCAGAATAGCCGAATTGCCAGAACGACCAATGATCGGAGCGGTGGATGTCGCGAAACATCTCCGGCGCGGCTACACCCTCTGAAGGAAACAGATTTGCGGCGCGGAACGATTTGATGCACCGGCGCACAAAGCTGCGGGAACCGAAGTTGGCGACGAAACCCGCGAAATTTCCCACATCTGGGTAAAGCAGCGAGAACGGGAACGGATAATGCTGGCTGCCTGGCTCATCGGAATAGACACCGAGCATCTCGAGTGAAATCATGCCCACGATCTTCTCGCCTCTCTCCCGGCAGGCGCGTGCATAGGCGTAGCTGCCCATGCTTTCCCACGGAGCTCCGCCGGGATTCTCTTCATTCGCGAATGCGACGAAGCGAATCGTGCGACCCTGCGCTTTCGAGCCGAACCGCCGCGCCAGTTCCAGCAGAATGGCAACGCCGCTCGCATTGTCATCTGCTCCCGGTGAACCATATACGGTGTCATAGTGAGCGCCGAAAACGACAATTTCATCCGGTCGAGACGTGCCCCGGATCTCCCCTTCGACGTTCTTCATCTCGACACCGTCGAATGCGAACGACTCTGTTCTGACAGAACATCCGGCCAACCGCAGCGCTTCCTCGATCAGCGTTTCCGCGGCTATCAGTCCCTCGTAGTTGTGCGCATTTCGCTCTCCCAGCGCAACGAGCGCGCGAACCGAGGTTTCCAATCTCGTTTTCGCTGCGCTCTGCTGCGACGTCAATGCCGGAAGAGCGCCTCTATAGCTGCGTCCGGGCATCGAAATGACCGGCCAGAGCAGCGGATATGCGAGCAGCCGGCACAGGCGCTGTTTCATCTTCATCTTCAGCTCCCTCTCGGAAACAAGCCCTGCTCGCGCAAGACCAATTCGACTGCACGGCTGAATTCGCCTTTTCTATAGCGTCTGCGCGTGCGATCCAGCTCGTTCAGTTTTGCTGACAGACTTTGCAAGCGTATTTGCGCCTCGATGTCCACCAGATTGTTATCGCACAGTTTCTTCGCGGCTGCAGTAAATCCGCTAATCACCGCGTGCCATTTCTGGTCGCGATTAAGCGAAAATTGCAGGGCGTGAAAGCCTTCGATTTCGGGCTTGATTAAGATCAGCCCGTCGCGCTCTTCCGGGTGCACAGCATCAATACCCGCCTCGCAACGACCGCCGCAGAACAACGTCCACAGCGCTCGCAACCACGGGGCGCGCTTGATCGGGTCTTCTCCCAGGTCGATAGCGATGATTAGCGCATCTTCCTGCTGGAAGTGACGCGTTACCACATCAATCGGAACCTCACCGTCGCCGCTCAAGGCACCGTCGTAAAGCAGCTCTCCAGCGAACTTGGCGCTGTCGATAATACCGGGCATTGCTACCGAGGCGCTGACCGCCATGCCCACCGAAGGCGGACGGTCGGAGAGTTTGCTCTGCTGTCTGGGAAAACCGGAATATTTGAAGACACCACGGGCGGTGAATAGCACCTGGCCGTGGTCGCAAGAAGCAACAGCCCAGAATCGCTCCGGCCAAATCGGCACGAGGGCGTTCACAAACCGCCTCACTTTTCTTGAGGCGAAAGCGCCTTTGCGTGGGCGGTTTCTCTCGTAGTGATACTTGCGCAGCATGGCGATCATCCGCCCTACCAATCCCTTGCGCGGAATCAGCATGGCGGAGATGTCGGTTTCAACTACGTGAGGCAGGAATTCATGCGGCGGGCTGCCGCTCGCAAAAACGGCTGCCGGAATAGTGCCACCACTGGCGGCGCCGACGGACTGAAAATCAGTTAGCCCGGCAACGTGAAAAGCTACAGCTGCACCGCTCCCGGCAAGCACAGCCTTGGTTCCGCCGGCACCGATAACCAGATGCAACCGGCGTTCCCGCAAAGTCGTCATTCATTGGGATCCACTTCATCAATCTGCTAAACACACCTGCATGAGACTCTAGCGAGGCTCACGGTGCGGATATAGCTAATGCGTCGCGCAGAAGTTTTGGAATTACTGAGTCGTGATTGAAATGAGAAGAGCCATTATCCTATCCAACAATATGTATTGAATGTGGCGGCTGAACCCGTTGCCAAGCCCGGCTGCTTTAGATCACAAGTAACGCATCACTGCTACCTTGGCAGCGTCTTTCGGTCCCGAAAGCGACTCCCAATGAACCTCATCGGCGATTGATGAACGCGAGCAGCAGTCGGCGCAGCGCCGATTTACGTCTCGGTAACAGCGAATGTGTGGCTGTGGCTGGTCCGTTGGGAACAGTATCCGCCACGCTCGGTCTTAAGAGCATAAAACGACGGAGGAGTATCATGCGGAACGTAATTGCACTGGCGATTCTGGCGCTTGTAGCGACTTCCGGATTGGCCGGATACGCCGAAGACGGCAAGCATCACTGGCTTTTCAACAATCATCCGCGGTTGCGGCGAATCACCAAGGCAGCCGGCTTCGGAGTTGTAACCGGCGGTCTGGCTGCGCCCTTCCTCGGCGGCGCCGCGGCAACCGGGGCGATGATTGGCGCAACAGAGCATGCAACGGCGCGGGGCATCAAGGATAAGCACGACCTTAAGCACCACAAGCATCTAGATTCGCACATCTGGTAGCGACAGAAGGTCCCGGAGCGGGGCGATCCGCTTCTTCAACAGGCTGCAGCCGAGGCAAGGCATTTTAAAAAATTTTCGATCTCCCACGTCAATCTAGTTGAACCACAGAGCGAATCCTGGGAACTGGCTTCCAAACGCGCGTTGAAGAGATCGCCACGTTTCGATTTTTGTTGTCCCTCCCCTTTCCAAGTAAGGCGCGGCAGCGGAACCTTGCACCCACAGTACGAGGTCTAGTCGTCGAGGTTCGAGAAAAACTCTGCGCAGATTTACTCCGCGCCCGTCGTTGCCTCTCCAGAAGGCGATCAACTTCTTGCCTGCTAATATCTGCTCAATCTGCCCCATAAGCCCGGTCCATGAATCGACCATCTCTTGCGTGACTCTGACACCAGGAATGACACCAGTTTGTTTTGGATTCGGTATCCATTCGTGATCGTCATCGGTTTCCGCCATGATGTACTTCCACATTTCTTTGCTCTGGGCGACCATCTGTTCCAGATGCGCTAATGCAGATCGCATACGTTCGGGTTCAATTACTTGCCAGTTAATTAGATGCAGCAGAGCGACGAAATCAACAATTTCCGAGAATCCATTCAGCCTGCGCGTATTCTTGTCCTTAGTCAGAAACTGGCAGGGGCTCTCTACTTTAGTGAAAAACAGATGCGCCGTGTCTTCAAACGTTTCTCTCGAATCGTGCGCCAGATAAATCTCGCACATTGCGGTAAGTAAGTGACAGTAGCCTCTCAACCAATGAACATCGCCTCGATCGAAAGTAATCGAAAAATTGTTCGCTTCTTGCTGCGTAATAGTCACGCTATTATTCAGGCTCGCGTACAAACGCCAAAGTGTCTCTTCTTCGTATGCTTGACCGTCGCCGTTCAGATCCATTCGAATCATGCCGAACCTGACCGGCAGCTTCACATCAACATCTTTGATTTGCGCTAACGTCACCTCTGTTTGCATGAGATTCTCGGCGAGAGTTTTCACTATCGTGCGAAACTTTTGGTAGCTCGCCGCTTCGGGATTAGGGTTGAGCGGCAGCGGTAGGCGCATGAACGGAATGCCGGCCGTTTGATCGTACTTGTCACGCAATCCATATCGGTAAAAGTCCTGCGCCAATCGCTCAACGGCGCGCGTAAATTGAGTCACGGCGAGCCCGAAGCGCGCGGAATCGTCCGTTGGATGAGCTCGCAGCCGTCGCCTGAACGCTGCTTCGCCCTCAGATAATCTGCCCTTCTCAAGATAGTCCTCGAGAATCTTCTGGCAGTTTTTTTCTTCCAGCGGTGCATATTTAGTTTGCATAATGGCAATACCTCGACGGTCGGCAGAGATCTTTTCCACGTGGTTGACAACGGATGTATGTACAGCAGCATGCGCAAAACTGCAATTTACCAATGAACTAATCACCAAAACGCCGGCGCAAACGGATCTACGAGACCGCATAGGTTCTCCTCGATTACTTGAAATAACTTGAACAGCGGCAATCAGACTTGCCAAACCCTATGCTCGAATTATATGAACAGCCAATTCCTGCAGTGCTTGTTAATCGACACTTTCAAAAGTGATCGCCCAGCGCGCAGAATCAGTACCATCATCGGGCAGCTCCTTATTAGGGTAAAAGCCATCGGCTGGCGCGTTGATGTTTGTTCAGCTGCAGCCGCACACTTAGATGGGCGCGATCTGCACCCGATTTGCGCGATTGGACGCCCCAAGACCTGCGCGGGGCCATGGTGGTCGTTGTGTGTATTATAAGCTGTAGTGAATCCCGCGATGCAAAAAAAAGGTAGGGCTGCACCAAATACGGTGCAGCCCGAAAGGTTTCGTCCCTGGTTAGGACTGGGGATTGTTGGTCGATTCGAGCAACTGGTCGACGTCCAACTTCAGGCGGAAGAGAGGCACACCACCCACGGTGCGCTTAACTACGTCGCCTTTGTTGAAGTACAGCAACGTCGGAACCGCGCGAATGCCAAGCTTTTCAGCCCAGCGTCGGTTCATTTCCAGGTCCGCTTTGACGACGATAAGCCGATCGGCATACTCGGCCGCGACCTTGTGAATGGTCGGCGCAAATGCTTTGCACGGACCGCACCATTCCGCCCAGAAGTCCACGAGGACCGGGCGATTCGCTCTAAGGACTACCTCTTCGAAGTTCTCGTCGGTGACGACCACAACGTGTGCATCGCTCACCGGCGCAACCTCATCGTCCATGCTGAAGTTGCTCACGTTTTTGAGCAAGTCGCGAAATTTATCTCCCCAACTCATTGGGTCAACCCCTTATTTGTTCCTCAGACGGCGGATTGCCTCAGCAATCGCCGCAGCAAAGCCAAGTCCGACCATGATGCCGAAAATTAGTCCGGCGCCATAAGTCTGAGCCCCGATCGGATAGTGGACGTTCATCCACACCGACGGCAGCCATCCTCCGAAAATTACGCCGGAGATGGTGTAAAGACAGGCGTTGCCACTGAGGAAGTGGTAGAGAATTCTCGTCAGGAAACCGCATGCGGTGCCCACAACGAGACCAATCATCAGCGCTTCCATGGGCTTTCTCCTTCGGAAGCAAGACGAAAGCAGGCACACGCGAGTGCGCCTGCTAACAGAATTTCAGCGGAATTTATTCCTGCGGCTTCGAGAACGGATACGCGCGCGCGACAATCGCCCGCGCGTTCACACCCTTGGGAAGAGTGCCGAATGCGTATCCACCCTGGCGCGAGAGGCGCGACGCAATGAATGCATCTGCCACAAACTTGGGCGCATGTTGAACCATCAATGCTGCCTGCAATGCGAGCGCCAGGCGTTCTACAAGGAGACGAGCCGCGTGTTCGCGAGCTGCAGCCACTGAAGGTTTGGTGCTCGTTGCGTTTTTCTTCAGCGCCGCAATTTGCCGTTTGACGCTGTTGATGTAAGCATCGAGCTTGCTCGAGCGGCCGCGAACCAGTTCGAGTTCCGCCACAAAAGCGTCGAGCGTTTCCGGTTCCTTGCTCACAGCTCGCAGAACGTCCAGGCAAATGACGTTGCCGGAACCTTCCCAAATGCCGAGCAGGGGTGCTTCCCGATAAATGCGCGCCATGGGCGCGTCTTCGGTGTAACCGTTGCCGCCGAAGCATTCGAGAGCTTCTGCGACATGCATCGGGGTGCGCTTGCACGCCCAATACTTCCCGATAGCGCTCGCGATTCGCTTGAAGAGTGCCTCTTTCGGATCCTTGTCTGCACGATCGTACGCTTGTGCCACGCGCAACATCAGGCGAGTAGCGGCTTCCGATTCGAGCGCGAGATCCGCAAGGACGTTCGTCATGAGCGGTTGATCGCTGAGTTTCTTTTTGAACGCTTCGCGCTGATGGCAATGATGCATCGCTTGCAACATCGCCTGGCGCATCATGCCGGCACTGCCGCTGATGCAATCGAGCCGGGTGTGATTCACCATCTCGATGATTGTCGGCACGCCGCGCCCTTCGGCGCCTACCAGCCAGCCTGCGGCTTCGACAAGTTCGATCTCGCTGCTTGCGTTGGACTTGTTGCCCAACTTGTTCTTCAATCGCTGGATGAAGATCGCGTTCTTATCACCGTTCGGCTTGAATCGCGGAACGAAGAAACAGGACAACCCACCCGGAGCCTGCGCAAGTACGAGAAACGCATCCGACATCGGCGCAGAACAGAACCACTTGTGACCGGTGAGCGCATACTCCTTACCGGGACCACTCTCCGCTTTGGCGACGGCGCGCGTTGTGTTGGCGCGAACGTCAGACCCACCTTGTTTTTCCGTCATTCCCATGCCGATAGTGACACCGGCCTTCTCGGTAGACGGACGGAAAGCATGATCGTAAGTCGCGGTCGTCAGCAGAGGCTCCCACAACCGCGCGATCTCCGGTTGACGCCGAAGCGTCGGGATGCACGAATAGGTCATCGACATAGGGCAGCAATGTCCGCCCTCATTCTGATAAGCCATATACATCATCGCTGCCCGCGCAACATGTCCGCCTTCGCGAGACTCTTGCCAGGGCAGAGCGTGCAGTCCATGCGCGATCGATGCGTTCATCAACGCGTGGTATGACGGATGGAAATCGACGCGATCGATGCGATGTCCGAAGCGGTCATGCGTGTGCAGTACCGGTTCGTTGCGATTGGCTTGCTCCGCCCATTCGATCGCTTGCTTGCTTCCATTGAACTTTCCGAATGATACGAGCCGCTCAATCGCCCATTCGGCACCGTATTTCCTGATCATCTCGACCAGCACGGCGTCGGTAGAGAACATATCATAATCAACCAACGGAGTTGATTGATTGAACACCTCATGAGTTGGCATGACGCATTCCCTTACAGGTTCATTTTCAAAAGACGAGCCGCCCGAAACGGATTCAACCGTTTCAGATAAACGATCCATCAAAGCGCTGTGCACTGTTGGGACTATGGCCGGCTCACTAATAACAAAGGGAATCAAGGTCATGATCGTATCGCTATATCTTTAGTAGTACAACCACAGTGTGCTTCCTATAAGAAAATCCAGAGGGCCGCTTATGTCAGCTCACAGCAATGAATGAGGAGTGCTTGACTTCTGCCGCGAGCGCAAAGCATATGAGAGCAAAATCAAGTGCTGCGGCTTGTGCCAGCTCGCGCACAGTAGCCGCTGATCAGACTTTCTGAACCTTTCTCAAAACAGCTCGGTCCGCTTCGTAATTTGATCGTCACTTTTTGATCCCGATCGGATTATCAAATCTGATATGGTGAGGTTGTAGCCTATGTGCTACTTGGCTAAGGCGGAAAAATTTATCGGCATCCTGGAGCGCGGAAACGGGCTCTATCCCGCATTTTTCGGAAGTGCCGCGGAGGTATGAATGAGACGAACGGCGTTAAAACTGTCATTGCTCAGCGCGCTCTCTTTGGCGATGAGTGCGATTGTTCCAGCTTCACTCTACGCTCAGACGAACCCGACCAATGATACCGCCGGCATTACCGACAAGGAGATCTTAATCGGCTCATGCTGCGCGTTAGAAGGCCCAATCAAATTTCTGGGCACGCAACAAATTGCTGGAGCGCGTGCTTATTTGAATTACATCAACGATCAAGGCGGTGTGCACGGACGCAAAATCCGGTTGCTTTCGCAGAACGACAATTACGATCCGGAGCAAGCGATCGAGTGCTTCAACAAGCTGATCAAAGAAAATATTTTCGCCGCAGCCTTCTTCGTCGGCACACCGACAGCGGCAAAGTATGTGCCAATGGCGGAGAGTCACAAAATTCCTCTGGTCGGATTATTTACAGGGGCGCAACTGTTGCATGAGCCATTCAAGCCGCATGTAATCAGCGTGCGCGCATCGTACTTCGACGAAACGCGCGAGCAGGTCGATCACCTCGTCAACGACTTGCATGCAAAAAAAATCGCCGTGATCATGCAAAACGACGCGTTTGGAGCCGCAGTGCTCGCAGGTGTGCGAAAAGCGATGGAGCGTCACAAAATGGACACATGTGCGCTTGGCTCTTTCGCTCGCAGCACCGTAGATGTCGACCCGGCGATCGAAACGGTAAAAAAGAGCAATCCGGACGCAGTTATTATGGTCGGTGGCTACACACCGTTGGGTGAGATAGTTAAACGCGCCCACGCGCAAAGGTGGAATCCTATCTTCACGACAGTCTCTTTCGTAGGCACTGAAGCCTTTATCAAAGCCGGAGGGCAAGACGCGGAAGGAACGGTCATTACCCAGGTAGTGCCACCATATACTCGCGATGATCTTCCGACGGTGAAACTATACAAGAAGCTGCTCAAGAAGTACGAGCCGAACGAGAAGCCGACCTTTGCCAGCTTTGAGGGCTTCATCGACGCCATGGTGCTCGTAGAAGGATTGAAACGCGCGGGTAAAGATTTGACGCGCAGTAAGTTTCTAGCTGCAGTCGAATCCATCCACAATCTGGACCTGGGACTTGGTCCGAATCTGGTTCTCGACTACGGCCCTCAGGATCACAAAGGCTTCAACTCTGTTTCCTTCACAACCGTTAAAGACGGTCTGCCCGTCTCCTTCACAGACTGGAATAAGCTCCACCACTGAAGTTCGATGCCGTTTCCGGACGACGTGCTCTGTGAATCAGGGGACCGGAGGTTGCGCACCACATGCGGTTCTAAATGTTAGCGTGTTTTAGGCTCCGGAATGGTCGCCGGCTCCACTTTTTCTTTGCTTTGCTGCTCGGTGCGCGACTTTTCGCCAAGCTTGCTTACTGCCTCTGGTATTTTGCCGACGATGCGATTGCTTGTTTCCCAATCTTCCCTCGCGACACCGACCCAGTCCCCAGCTTGTGAATACGCTTCAAGCAAATAAGTGTGCAGGTTTACATCGCTTGGATTGAGTTCGCAAGCCTGTTTGTATTCCTTGATCGCGTCGTTGAACTGACGCCTTTGCAGGAGCATGTCGGCGAGCATCGTGCAGTCCGCTGCCTGACGTTCCTTCGTCAGCAAGCCTTTTGTTTCGATACGACCTGGTCGTATCGACATCACTTTCAAATACCAGGGCAGAGCCGGCACAAACTTGTTTTGATTGAACAGCAACGCGTATTTGATTGCTTCACGGCGGTTTCCATCATGATAGGCATTAGCCCCGGCAGCCGAGTACATGTCCGCATAGAGCGACCGTCCCGCCGGGTTGAGGTCAGCAACGCTGCTGTCCGCGAGGCCGAGCGCCTTGACCATGCAGGATTTGGCTTCCTGCCATTGATGGTTTTCCTGATACAGAGTAGCAAGCTTGAGCCACGCCCAGCCATAATCTGGCAGCCTCTGGAGACAATTTTGTAGGACCGGCACAGCTTTCTCGAACTGCCCGTGATTCACATAAAAATCTGCCAGCAGCATATAGGCATAGCCGATCTGAGGGTGCATGGCAATCAATTCGTTGTAGCAGCGCACTACCTCGTCATCCTTCTGCTCAGCCTGCAGCAGCGCACCGCGCAGGAAGAATGTTTGCTCGCTCCAGGGTGCGATTCGTTGCATATGATCGAGGCAGGTCTGCGCCTCATAGAAGCGTTTGTCACGAATGAGAGAGGTGCCGTAGAGAAAGTGAGACTTGCTCACGAAACGCGGGCATCGCATCGCTTCAACATAGTATTGCCAGCCGTCGTGATCCTTCTCTGACACCAAAAGCGATGCCAACGCGCCCATCCACAGCGAGTCGTCGGGCTGAATTTTCGCTGCTGCAGATAGTGCTTGCTTGTTCTGTTCCGTCTGGGTCTCCCAGGTCGAAAGCGTAGACGACATGAGCTGTGCGGAGTACTTATCGGGCGTCTTTGCTATAGCAATTTTGTATGCCGCGGCTGCCTTTTTAGACATTCCCATGCGCGAATAGCAGCGTCCGACAATTTGCTGCAACTTCCAAACATCATCAGGTTTGGCGAAATTCAGCGCTTTCAACGCGATCGGCAGCCCCTTTTGCTGCATCGTTGAACGCAGCCAATATCTAGACCAGATTGTCGCCACAAACGAATCTTTCTCAGCGTCCGCCGCCGCTGATGCATACAGCTTCTGTGCGTCTCCATCACGTCCGGTTCTGTTCCAAGCGTCCGCGAGATAGTATTTGGCGTAGATGTTGCTCGTATCCAGAGAATGCGCGACCTGATAGCAGTGCGCCGCCGCAGGCAAGTTCTCGTCGTAGCTAAAGGCGCGCCCGAGCAGGACAAAGTATCTAGCGAGCAGTTCTCTGCGTTGCGCGTCAGCAACGTCCGTTCGCCTGGCTGCGTGCACCACCAGCGGTGCCAAGGCGTGAATCGCTTTGTCCGGCCGCAGGTCGTTCAGGTGCTGAAAAGTTTGATGCAACGCAGATTCTCGATCTGCTGTTTCCGCTGAAACACCCAACGGTACTAGAGAAACAATCAGCAATGCAAAGGCGGCTTGACCGCAAATCTTCCAACGCACCCTTCTCGCCCATGCAACTGTGCGGCGCCAATCTAACGCCGTTTCACCTGAAGAAAACCAATGTCTAACGGTTCGCATTCTCTTTGAAAAACCGAATCAGGAGATCCTGGCATGAATCTTCGCAGATGCCGCCGATGATTTCCGGGATTGGATAGATGCGGTTCTTGGTGAACAGATTAAACGCCGAACCCGCTGCGCCGGACTTAGGGTCGTAAGCACCGAACACGAGCCGCGAAACGCGCGCCTGCAGCAGCGCCTCTGCGCACATGGGGCACGGCTCGAGGGTAGTGTAGAGGGTGGTGCCCGTGAGCCGCCAATCGCCCAGCACCTTAGCGGCTTCTCTGATGGCGATCATTTCGGCGTGGGCGGTTGGATCATCGGTCGCCTCGCGCAGATTATGGCCGCGCGCGATTATCTGTCCCGCGTGTACAATCACCGCGCCGATTGGCACGTCAGAACGCACCTTATGCGCTTCGGCGAGGGCTTCTTGCATCCAATGTACGTCGGGAGGCTCGGTAGACATGGTCGGGAGAGGTTTAATCTTTTGCGTGTCCAAAAAGTTTCAGACCCGAATACAGTCGGATGTAAACCGAAGAGGGCAGATGAAATTCAAAGCAAGGGGTGTGCTGAGAATTTGGTTTGCACTGACTGGAAGCAATGAAGTTTGAAACATAGGGGTGTGTGAAGAGTTTCATTGCAACTAAACCGATTGGTTTACACCTGATTAGGGGTGATCAGGTCTCGTTTCTCTAAGCCAGATTTGGAGGTGCCATTTTACGAACAACCTAATCTAGTGAATACAGGTAAAAATCTGCTTTCTAGAAGGACCGAGCTATCGGTCCTTTGCTTTTTACAGGTATTTCTTGGTGACGCCGAGGTCGAGCGCAAAACGATAGCCGATCAGCTTGTAGAGCAGTTTGGCGCACAAGAAATCCGGTGCGTGCATGCCTGGAATCGGGGCGAGTTCAACGATATCCGCAGCGACGACATTGCGTTTGATGCACAGAACTTTGATCAGTCCGAGCAACTGCTCCCACGTCATACCGCCCGGCTCCGGCGTTCCCGTTGCGGGCATCACCGAGCAGTCCAGTGCATCTACCGAAATCGAGAGATACACATTGTTCGATAAGGTGGAAACAATCTCCTGGAAGTTCCAGCGATCTTGTTGTCGCGCCCAGAAGATGTTGATGTTCGGCTTGTCCTTCTCCATCCACGTCACTTCTTCTGAGCTGATGCTGCGCACACCGACTTGCGTGATGCGCGGATTTTTCAGGGCGCGTTTGTAGATGTGATACGCCACCGACGCATGGCTGTAGGGATTGCCTGTATATGATTTGCGGCAGTTGGAGTGCGCTCCGATTTGCAGCACTGAAAGATCGGAGTAACGTTCGGCGCAAGCGCGAACGGCTCCCAGACTCAATGAATGTTCGCCGCCAATGACAATGGGAAACTTGCCAAATTCGACAATCGGCTTCACCGCTTCGTAAAGCTCGAAAAAAGGACCGTCGCTTTCCCCGGTCACCGGGGCCATGAAGATCTCTTTATGAGTGGCGATGCCGATCTTGTGAGATTCGGTCCACAATTCGTCGTCGAACAGTTCAACTTGCTGACTCGCTTCGAGAACGGCCCGTGGTCCACCTTTTGTGCCCGTGCCGTAACTTGTGGTCGCTTCGTAAGGGCAGGGCACGATCACTGCTTGGGCGTTTCCCGCAGTGATCTCCGAGCCGAAATAGGTTTTGGGCGCCGCGATTTTCGCGGGGGCGACTGGTGCTTGAGGTTTTGCTTTAACGGTCTCAATGGCAGCGGACTTTGCGGGTGCTTTGCTCACCGGCTTTTTTGTTGCGCTCGTCGGCGTTTTGGCTGCTGCGTTTTTAGTTTTCGCCGCGGGCTTCACAGGCGCGCTGCGGCTAGTCTTAGGCGCGGCTTTAGGCGCAGCCGTTTTTGGCGCGCCCTTGCCTTTGGTGGCAGATGACTTTGACTTGGACGATGCCGCGGACTGTTTGGTGCTCGATTTTTTCGACGTGGTTTTTGTTGCCATGGTTGACAAGTTTCTTCTATAGAGGCGTTGCGCTTTTATAACACCTCAAAATGCCGGAGCGCAATCAAACAGATACGTTTCCTCATGTCAGGATGAGGATGCTTTTCGCGCGCGTCCCGCGACGATGACGACAAGCAAGATGAAGCCCATGAGAATGAACGATTGCTCGCGAAAGTGGTCATAGCCGGCTTCAATTGCGCCGCGGGGAATATTTAGCTGATTGTCGATCTGGAAGGCAACATCCCAGAACGCGCGGTTCAAAGGTGGAACGAACCATAAAGCGAGAAAGACAATCCAAATGCCGAAACGGCCGAAACTGGCGGCGGCTTCCTGTGCTGGACGCGGCAGCCAGGGCTCAATCACGCCGAAACCATCAAGGGGCGGAAAAGGCAGGAGATTGAGCAAGATAGCGACTGTTTGAAACAAGGCAAGCACCGCCAGGCTGGCGCGGATGCGGTAGCTGACGTCCAGCCCGGATTGAAAGAAGAACGACAGAACCAGCAAGCACAAAATATTTGCCAGCGGTCCCGCCAGGGAAACGAGGCTGTGCCAAAAACGGTTTCGCAATTGACTCCTGTCAATGTAGACTGCGGCGCCGGGCAATGCAACGCCGCCAATCATGAGTATCAGCATCGGCACGACTAGCGTTAGTCCTGGGTCTGTGTATCGCAGAGGATTGAGGGTCAGGTATCCCTTCTCTTTTACGGATTTGTCGCCGCCGATGTATGCAACAAGCGCATGCGCAAACTCGTGCAGGCACAGGGAGATAAGCCAACCGACTCCTACGATTAATGCTGTTTCTGCGCGCATGTTCATGGAAGCAAGTATACGCATTGCCGCTTGCTTTGCGCAGCCGGCTTTACATTCTTGGCATTGGCATACTGGAAACTACGATCACCCCCACCAAAAATAGCGCGCTGATCCGTGGAGAACGTAGCCCTGTCTTGTGGTCGGAGGTGCGGAGATGTTGGGGGCTCACTGTGTGAAACCGCATACTTCCCGCGTGTAGTATTAGAGTCAACAAGCCCATGAAGACTAAAGTCGACAGCGGGCAGCTTTTAAGACAGAGGTATCCTTTATGTATCTGATTCAGGGAACAGCGCGGCCAGCGCTCACTATTGTTAGGAACCGGCAGTATTTCAAAGACTTGACCGACGTTCAATTGATTGCGGCCTGCCAGCACAAAGAAAAAGATGCATTCGATGAATTGGTGCGGCGCTATCAGCGTATGGTAAATGGAACTTTGCGACAGCTGGCGCCGGATTGGGCTGATCATTCAGATCTTTCTCAAGAGGTTTTTATTCGGATATGGCGGTCCTTGCATACGCTGCGCAATCCGGAGTGTTTCCGCACCTGGCTGCATCAGATTTGCGTGAACATCTTCTATGACCATTTGAGAAAACGGCCGAAACAGACGATCATATCTTTGGAAGCGCCGGTGCAGTTTGACGATGGCGGTCAGGAGTGCGTCAGAGAGGTTCCTGATACGTCTCGCCTGCCGGACGAAATGGTGCAACGCAAGGAGCTCGCCGCCGCGATCGATAGTGCTGTAGCCCGTTTACCGGTACAGTTTCGCGAAGCCATTGTGCTGCGGGATGTGCAGGGGCTGTCGTACGATGAGATCGCAGTGATCACTCACTCCGAAGTGGGCACGGTCAAATCGCGAATTTCTAGAGCGCGTGGTCGCGTACAAAAGATCGTTTCGCGTAAATACAAAGACTGCGCCTGAGAAATTGCAGTCAGGCTGAAACCGGACATTTCATTTGCCCTGTCCACTGCTTCACCAACAATGCCAGACGACTCGCTCGCCTGGCATTGTTCATTTTCTCGATGTAGATTCGACGATCGCTATTAGCCATCGATTGGGTAATTAAAAATAGAGCGCTCCGTCGGCTTCGGTTCCCTCGCCTTCTCCGCTGTCCTAATTCTTCCTTCTCGTTTGTTGATATTCCGAAAGCGCAGTTTCCTGCCCCGGAGATTGGTTAAATCGTTTACGCACCGTCGTTTTTTTACCCGTCCTTAACCAGCGTCGGATGATATTGGTAATGGAAAAGAAGAAGAAAAAAGAAGAACGAAAAACAAGAAATAGGACGCGCACGAGGCGCGAAAGCATTAGGAAAACAACAAATGAAACGCAGTTCCCGAACGCTTCGGGGATGCCACCTTGTACCGCTTCATCGTGCTGACGCCTCGCACGCGAAGGAGAAGATATGAACATTTTTGATATTAAGGGCCCGGAATTTTTGATGTTATACACGGTGTCTACAGTCGGCGCGCTAATTGCTGCTACTGTGGCGAGCAAAGCGCTTGCGACAAGCGGTCGAGAACCCGCCACTATGGTGAGTCCGCTCGATGAATACGAATTAGCGGTCTTGTCCGGCGGCTGCCAGAATGCTTTCTTTGCTGCCATTGCCTCATTAACCCATCGCGGGATTGCGAAATTAAACTCTTACGATGGGCGCATCACTCGAATAGCTGAAGCGAAAGATCTGCGCTCAGTTGAGCGCGACGTCTATGAAAAACTTGCCTCAACGCCTCAATCTTTACGCTGGCTCTACGGGCAAGTAAAAGGTGCGATTGGAAGAATCGAGACGCGACTTGCAGCTCAACGCTTGCTTGTGCCTGATGATCAATTGGGAGTGTTGCGGGCGGTTTCCACGCTGATAGCTCTTTCACCGTTATTCTTTCTTGGGTTGCCGAAGGTTATACTTGGCGCCGAGCGCGGTAAGCCAATCGCATTCCTGCTCATTCTGATGGTCGTCACCCTTGCAAGCTCACTGTTCTTTGCCTTTCAAAAACGACGCAGGACGCGTGAAGGCGATCAAGTTATCGAGCATGCGAAAATCAGTAACAGCGCTCTCAAAGTGAATTACGCCGCCGCGCCAAGCACGTTGTCCCCGCACGACCTCGCTCTGGGCGCAGCGTTGTTTGGGACGGGCGCTATGCTAACCGACCCATATCAACAGGCGAGAGCAGCTGTCGCTGGTGGAAATTCCTCCGGCTCCTCGGGTTGCAGTTCGAGTGGATGTGGTAGCAGTTCTTGCGGTGGTGGCGGATGCGGTGGCGGTGGCTGTGGTGGATGCGGCGGCTAGTCCGAAGCAGTGCAAGGTGACAAAGAAATGAACGCAACGGATACATTGCACGGGAATCATGCTCAAGGATCGCCGCGAACGAAAGCGAAGCTGGGGATCGGCTGGCGACCGCAACTTGCTTTAGCGATTGAGCGGCGCCCAGATCTGGATTTCATCGAACTGATGGCCGAGGATTTCTGCCCATCGCATGAACTGCCTGAGCCTGTACGCAACTTGATTCAGCGAGGAATGAACGTAGCTGTTCATTCGACTGCGCTTTCTCTTGGCGGTGCAGAGCTTCCGCGTCAATCGGTTGTAGAACGGCTGGCATGGTTGGCCGAAAGAACAAACGCTTTCGTCGTCTCTGATCACATCGCATTTGTTCGCAGTGAAAACAGAGAATCAGGTCATTTGCTGCCAGTAGAGCGCAGCGACGAAATGATCGAAATCATTGCCGAAAATATCGAAAGCATCAAAAGTAAATTCAATGTCCCGCTGGCTCTCGAAAATATTGCGGTGCTGATTCAGTGGCCAGGCTCAAACTTGGACGAAGCGAGTTTTCTCAGGCGATTGCTGCAGCAAACAGAGACGAAGCTATTGCTCGACGTTTCGAACCTCTACGCGAACAGCGTCAATCACAAATTCGACGCGGAAGCGTATCTGGCTGCATTGCCCCTGGATAGAATTGCATACATACACCTCGCCGGCGGCCGCATTCGCGACGGCGTTTACCATGACACCCATACGGGCGCCGTTCCATCCGGGGCGTTGCGACTGTTGGAACAACTGGCTCGCATGACCAAGCTTGAACGGGTGATGATTGAAATTGATGACGACTTTCCCGGAGAAGCAGAATTAAATCGACAGCTTGACGAGATTTCAGAGGTTTTGAACAAATGAATACTCGTGAGCGCATGCAAACAATTCAGAATGAACTGCTAAACGCACTCATGCAAGGATCGGCGCCGCCACATGGATTTGATCAGGCGGACGTTGAACTTTGCGGCCGCACGTTGCAGACGAAACGATTGCGAACTATAAAGCGGATGCATCCTTGGCTATCGGCGATTTTGAGCGAAAGTTTGCTTGATACCACTTTTGCGGGATATACAAAACAAGCTCCATTTGTTTCGCCCGAAGGTGCATCAGCAGATGCCACAGACTTCGTCAAATATTTGGAAACGAGCGGCTACCTGCCCGAAAGAGCGTTCTCTCGCTGGAGGCTGTTGCTTTCTCGCCTGAAACTCTTTCGACCGTAAAGTGATCGAATTGTCGCCGAACTAGCGGAGCCGCCTATTCTGCGGGTTTACCAACGCTCATGTGATGATCGCGATGAAAATTGTTTTGTGCATATAATAGGTTCATTTTAATTCATGCGACCGTACTACATTTGGGGATGGGGATAAGCCCTCTTTGTGTATCCGATCGTCTACAAAAGATAAAATTGCAAATTGGCAAAAAAATCGCGAATGCTTGGTCAGTAAAGCGTTTTGCTAAAAGGTCATGTTTGGCAACGCCCAAATTTTAAGAGAAGTGCTGCTGTTGACTTGTTGCAACGCTGAGGTCTGTAGACTATAATGTACCTATCGAACCAAAAACCACGTATCTTTCGTGATAAGGAAATCGAAATGCACATGTACTGTGACCTGCTCAATGCAGAACCAAATCGTCGCCGTGTCACTTCAGACATCGAGCGCGTACCGAGCGCCGGAAGGCGTACTGCAAAACCCAGAGCCCGTCACGGATACGGCGCGCCGAACATGCCGGAGCGAAGAACGTCATTTACTCTTGACGATCTGAGCCGCCGCCCTGTGACCCCACCTCTGGTGAAAACCGCATAGGGCGCATAGTTTATACACTGTGCGCAGTGCACCAAATATGGTGTCACGATCTCATGGCGATAAACTTAGAACCCATTATCAATCTCCATAGCCAGTCAACAACCACTATTACACTCTGCTCGTAGCGAGGGAAACCAAATGAACGAAAAACCGAGAAGAAGCAACCGCGGCTTTGCATCGATGGATGCAGCAAAACAACGTGAAATCGCCAGCAAAGGCGGAAAAGCTGCCCATGAAAAAGGCACCGCTCACGAATTCACATCGGAAGAAGCCGCAGCTGCCGGACGTAAAGGCGGACAAGCCCGCAGAGCGCACGCGCAAAATAGACAATCGGCTGACATCACCGGTTAGTTCTGGTAATCCGAAAGCATTTATGGGGAGAGCGAAAGCTCTCCCTTTTGCTATTGGTTTTGTGCCTGCACGCGACCGGTGAGGGATCCGGCGGGCGTCATACTACACAAAGTAGCAATGGTTGAAAAAAAGGGGGGACTGGCGGGGTGAACCCCCGCCAGCCGACAGTCGAAGTGTGGCGTTATGGCATTGCCGGCTCTTGCTGCCAGCCGTGCCATGGCGCCTCACTCAGTCGTAACGACTTCCTTCGCGGCTTTCAGCGCTGCTGCAGTCTCGAGCTGCAGTTCCAGCGTTTCCTTCCGCTTCTTCGTCTTCAGCTCCTGGTAGTACCGGTCCACTTCCGGCTCGAGGGTCTCCCACTTCGGCGGCTTGAACCCGTTGACGATTTCGATGACCGCAGGGCCGGTCAGGTCGGTCTCTTCAACGAGGCGCTTGGAGATTGCGTCGATCGCATCCTTGTCCGCGCGAACGTAGTCTTTCGCGAACTCGTAAACGGCGTTGACGATCAGTTTCGCCTCACGCTCTTCGGAAGCGCTCGGCTTGCCGTCCGTCGCGGCATTCGACCACAGCTCCTCACCCATGCCGGCCTTGCCCACCATGAACAGAGCCACGGCAGATGCGGTCTGCATGTCGCCAGTCACACCGCTGAACTTCTTGCCGTGCTTCACCTCTTCCACCGCGCGAGCGGCGACCGAGACGAAGATCCGGCGCAAGAGGTCTTCGCGATCCTGCATCGAACGAGTCTCATCATCCGCCTCGTGGAACACGGCGGCGAGGTAGTCTTCGGTCCGGCGCAGAGTCGCGCCGATGCAGACGGTGCCGCGCGGCGGGAAGCGCACGAGAGCGCCCGCATGCCCGGCCTCGTGGTCGGCAATAAAGCCCTTCTCATCGGGATGCAACCCGATCGGGCTCGGAATGCCGAACTTCTTCTCGCGGATCTGCTTCCACAGGTCTTTGAAGGTGACCGTGGTCCGCCCTTCGAACACCGCGTTACGAGCCGCGGCGTCCGTGATTTCCTCAACGTCCGCACCGGTGAACCGGCGCGAAAGCTTCTTGAGCTGCTCGAAGTCGACGTCATCCTCGACGTTCTTGCCGGCGAAGTAGTAACGATACAGCTCTTCGAGGCACTCATCCGGCGGGAAGCCGACGTACAACTTCACCGAACCGAAACGACCCGAACGCAGAAGTGCCGGGTCGAGCAGGTTCAGCTCGATGTTGGTGGCGCACATGAACATGATGCGCAGCGGCTTGTGGTTGCGTTTCTTCAAGCCCCAGGAGATGAGCTGCCGGGTGATCCAGCTTTCGCCCGTTCCTGCGCCGGACATCTCGGTCAGCAGCGTCTGGAGCGTGCCGTTCGAGGACATGCCGCCCGAGTTGCTCAGCAGGTTGCCGCCCATTCCGGACATGCCGGCACGCGCCATCGCGATGGCATCGATTTCGTCGATGAAGACGATGATGCCGCCGTACTTGCGCGCCAACCGCCGAACAGGACGCATCACGCCCTTCACGAGCAGCGTGCCCATGCCGATGAACGGTCCATTCAGCGAGGTGCCGGAGATGATCACGACGGGCAGTTTGCAGACGCTGGCGATGATCTTCGCCAGACGCGTTTTGCCCGTACCCGGAGGTCCGAACAGGGTGACGCCGCTTGGCGGCTTGGTGCCCGCCCGCGCATACATCTCCCAGTTCTGCAGGCATTCGATCAGCTTCTTCGCCTGCTTCTTCACCTCGGAGTGGCCGATCCAGTCACGGTCGATGTTCAGGTCGGGCCGATCGTCGGTCGGCAGGCTCCATTCGCATTCGGGGCGACCCATCGCCCAGAGCATGATGCCGATTTGGAACACCGCGAAGAAGATGCCCTGGAACATCATCGCGATGATGCCGGGAATCTGCGGCATGAAGCCGTTGATCGTCTTCGGTCCGAGCAGCACGACCGAGAGCACGAACAGGATCGCGCTCCAGATGACGAAGCCCTTGACGCGGCCCACCATGTCGATGAACCGAACCTGGAAGCGCTTGTTGTAGAACAGCAGGGCGTTGATCAACACCGCCACCGTCAGAATCACCGCCCATTGCGGCAGGGACGCAGAAATCAGATCCATCATGGATGCACCCACTAGTTCTGTTTGTTGATTTGGAAGGATCCGCCTGCCGCTTCGGGCTTAGCGATTCCCTTCTTGATGAAGGCGTTCAGGGCGTAGTAACCGCCCAGCTCACTCTCGGCGTTCACGATGACGCCGCCGGGACCGACCATGATGAAGTAGGGGTAGTAGTCGACCTTGCCTTTTGGGTCGCCGACTTGCTTTGACCACATCACTTCCAACTTGGCCGCGAGGTCTTTGTTCGCCTTCGCATCGAGCAATGCCACGCGCAGCTTGCCGGACCATTTGTCGGCAACCTGCTGCAGGATGTTGTCGTCGTCGGAGCAGCTCAGGCAGCCGGCAATGACCATTAACTCTTTCGGGTTGATTTTCGTGCCGACATCCGGGTCATCCCAGAGGTGCAGAACGCTGTCGACGTTCTTCGTGTCGATTTTGAGCACGGGATTCGGCGTCGGTTTCTTCCACGGCTGTCCGAAGGTTTCCCACTCGAGAGAAACCCTCACCCAGCGGTCGACGCTGTTCGGAAGGATTCCCGCAGGAGCCACGAAACGAAACACGAGCAGCGCAACAATTGTGTTCGCCGCCGCGAACATGGCCAGTTTGCGCACATGGCCGAAGATAGTCGAGGCTGATGTCATATCAACGCTCCCATTCTTGCTGTTAGAGATAGATTTGATCATTTTTGACACCGCCACCACGGGCGGTGAAGTTGTGTCGACCAACTCGGTCGATCAATTTGAGTTCAAGCCACGTAGGAGGGCTTTGTTCGATTTGTGGTTCAGTAGGTTCCAGGCGATTGGAGAAATAGATATAAACTCACCATATATAAAGCCTGATGGATAGCCAAATCTCAAAGGTTGAGTTGAACGATCGCCAAAACGCTCAATGCATGATGTCTTCCGCACTGTTACTAACCATACGGCTAATTATTATAGAAAACTTATGATCTAGCAGAGCTAAGCGCAGCGGGGATCTTAAGCATGTTAGCGCAGTCATGTTGCGCTGCGTGTTTCCCCTAATGAGGATAACTGTTTGCTGCGATTCAGCTGTTTTTTAGTGTCAACGACGACGATGGTGCGCCTCAATTTGGATCGCCCTTCCGGCATCAAATCCCACCGGGGCAAAGCTCAGCAGCCGGCCGTAGTGGAATAATTCGCGCAGCTAATCAAACATGCGCAGCGAATCTTCGAGCGCAAGTTTGGCATCAACAGCCGGATCCCGGCGCTTAATGATTATCGGCGTTTGCAGAATAAACTCGGTTTGGCCAACTTTTTTGCTACGGCCGCCCGGTACCACTACCGCGTTTTCCGGAACTCTGCCGAAGTACTCCTCCCCGGTTTGAATGTCGATTATCGGTGTCCGCCCCGTTATGACCGTTCCCGCCGCGATGACTGCGTTCGCTTCGACCAGGCACCCTTCGAAGATTCCGCAGTTCCCGCCAACAAATGCTCCGTCCTCTACAATCACAGGAGAACTGTTCGGCGGTTCCAGCACGCCACCGATGACGGTGCCTGCGCCCAGGTGGACATTTTTCCCAATGCGCGCGCAGGACCCGACCAGAACCAGAGAATCCACCATCGAGCCTTCATCGACGTAAGCACCGATGTTTACGAACGCCGGTGCCATGATCACCACTTTGGGCGCTATGTATGAGCCTCTCCGCACTGAGCTAAAGGGAACAATCCGGTTCGCCGTGTTAGCGAAATTCTTGAGCGCGATCTTGTCGTAGAACTCGCCTTCCGGCATCTTCTCGATTGGTCGCATGCGGAAATACAGGAGAATCGCCTTCTTTACCCAGGAGTTTACGCGCCAACCGGGCTTGCCGTTCGAGCCGGAGACTTTTTCTACGACGGTGACAGTTCCAGCATCCAGGCGCTCAATCACCGACTCCACGGTTTTCAACGCTTCACCGCCGGTTTCACCTGATTCGAACAGCGCCTCGATGCGCTGCGGCAAATCTACCGTTTCCACTATTTTCGACTCTCCATGTATGGAATCAATCGTTTAGCCGTTTCCGCGAGGATTGCGGTGCCGATATACAATCCCGATTCATCGATATCGAACGCGGGATGATGGTGGCTGCGCCGGTCGCCGGCAACTTCACCGCCGAGAAACATGAAAGCGCCCGGCACGATTTCCGCGAACATCGAGAAATCTTCGCTCCACGTCTTCTTCGGCACGTCGATCACATTTTTATCGCCGATCAGTTCGATCGCCACTTCTCGCATGATCCGCGCAATCTCAGGGTCATTGACCGTGGTGGGATAACCCATCTCGTAATGAATTTTGTAATCGCCGCCCAGGGCGCGCACGATTGAACAGGCGCGATCCAGCTCTTCGACAATCTTCTGGCGCACGTCCTTGCTGAAGGTGCGAAACGTGCCTTCGAGCACGACTTCTCCTGAGACGACGTTGCCTCTGGTGCTTGAGCTGTGAAACGAGCCAATCGTCACGATCGCCGGCTCCAGCGCCGATACGCGCCGCGAGACGATTTGCTGGATCGCTTGCACCACCTGCGCACCGAGCACCACCGCGTCTACAGTCGTTTCCGGATACGCACCATGCCCGCCCTTTCCGGTGATCGTGATCGTGAAACCATCAGCCGCCGCCATCACCGGACCCGGCATGACGCTCACTTTTCCCGCGGGAATGTTGGCATCCATGTGCAAACCGATGACAGCGGAAATACCCTCAAGCACGCCATCTTGAATCATCCGATAAGCGCCCGATTTGCCTTCATCGTCGCCAAACTCTTCGGCCGGTTGCATGAGCATTCTGATGCCGCCCTTCAGCTCACGCTCATGTCCGGCGATGATTTTGGCAGCAGCCAGCGCGCAGGAAACATGCGCATCATGACCGCACGCATGCATGACCCCGGCGTTCTTCGAGCGGTATGCCGTTTCATTTGATTCCTGAATCGGCAGCCCGTCCATGTCCGCGCGTATTGCGATGCGCGTTCCTGCGCCGATGTCGCCGAAAAGTCCCGTCTTCCCGACGTTTCTCTTGACGTTGTATCCCATGGTCGACAGCTTGTCAGCGGCGAGGTCGGCTGTCTTATTCTCGTGAAAACTCAGTTCAGGCTCAGAATGCAGGTGCCTGCGCAGTTCCACGATTTCTTTCTGAAGCTGCTTTGCCTGCTCCAGAGCGGTGGTAGCGGTGGTCATTTCAGTTTTCCTTGCAAGTTAAATCAATCGGCGAAGTAGCCGCCTTTGCCCGGGCGCCACGACGACAGCGCTTCTTCGACGGTCGTGCTGGCGATCTTGGTGACTATAGCGCAAATAGCCTTGATCTGTTCTTCTGTGAACTCTGCACCAGTCTCTTCGATAGCGCGTCGAACCACTTTTTCTGCTTCGGACTTAAGCATGGCGTTCTCTCCTCGGGAAGGCGGCACCTAATTCTACCCGCACGGAGGTGCTTCATCGTTCTCAATAGTTGTTCGAGGTTATGTCAGCCGTGCCAGCCTGGCATGATGCGGTTTCTACGCAACGCATTCTGCGCTGGCGATTGGACGCAAGCCCCATCCCGTTTGGGGGAACGCCCGGGTCTGGCGAGCTATACGCACGCTTTCAGACTTTGCATCCGTACACAAAGACGGGCGCCCCGCCTCTCAATTACGCTTAGCTGAAAGCCTGATTCGACTTCGCCACCAAATTCTTTCGCGATAACCATACAATCACGCCACTCGAACCACTTTTTGGTTGCTGTTGCAGCGCGTCGCGGCGCGGCACCAAATACGGTGCGCATCTAATAGCGCATCGGTGCGGCGGTTTCAGTTCTCGTCGAGTTCTTGGGTGGCAAAGTGTTCTTTGCCCAGGGGTGCGCTCCTGTCTTGTCCTAAGGCTTTTCGTGCGACTGAACTGTCGATCGGCACGCTCTGCGTGCCTTTGCCCTGCGGGGCATTTGCCGCTGCGGCGGCAAGGAGAAGTATGATGACTACCAAGCTCAAGATTCAGGCGGTTTGCGAGAACTGCGCTGGAGACGGCAGTTTGCCGGCTAATGTACCGTACGTGATGACCCGCGCCAGGCGCGTAATCTGCATGAACTGCAGCCGCGATCTGGGAGCGAGAGAGCATTTCGATCGCGAAATGACGGTCCCCGTTTTCCTCGGCGGTGAAGTTCTCGAGCTGGTCCAGTGCTGCGGCTACCGGCTGCGCGATTTCGAAGGCGACGAAATTAGGGGCACTATGACGTTCAACTTGCGTTCTGACGCGAACGCGACCTGCGAGATCGACTGGCAACCGTTGAAGGATCCGATGAAGGCTGGATCGACCGATCCAGAACTCGAGAACGCTTCGACCGTGGAATTGAACTCGGACAAGGTGTCCGCGCTGCCCAAGATGATGCAGGAGGCGGTGAAAATTTGGACCCGCCTTCGTCTTGCCGTCATCGAGGGCACCGTTCACAGGCGTCCCGGCCGCGCTCAATTGCGTTTTCGCGGTTATCCGGTCCTGGCGAGCGAGCCTGCACAGCGAATGGGCATTCTGCGTGTGCAGTTGAAGTGGAGTGAGCCGTACCGGTAAGCGATTCGCGGGCGTAATCGCTCGCGGTGCTCTGAACAGCCTGGGGTCGGTCGCTAATAGACCGACCCTGGTGCATTGCCCGTCGCACCGAATGCGGTGCTCGTGGGCATCGTGGCTTTGCCGTCTAAATTGTGGAGAAGAGAATGAATCGATCAAGAGTAAAGAGCAAAGCGCCGGATCCGGACACTGTCCGTGGCGCGCAACTGTTGACCCGACTGCAAAATGCCGCCGCTACGCGCGCCGCCTCCAAGCATCGTACGGCGAGTCTGCGTCAACTGCGACGCGAGCAGAGCGAAGCGGCGAGCAAGGCCGCTGCCGAGGCCGACAAGATCATTGCCGAGCTTCTTGCCGCCATGGAAAAGGAGCCGCAACGTCCGGGTGCGCCTCTGAAAGTGATGCACGTTTCCTTCGAAAACGGCACCGTTAACCTTAACCCAGCTGGTTTGAAAGGCGCCGGCGCTGTTGTCTATGAGCGTCTTTCTCACTTTTCGAGAGCCTCCGGGTGGATTCCATACATCTCTTCAGAGCGCGACGAGTGCGAAAATCTCAATGATGTGCTCTATGTGCGTTACGACCCGGAAGAGTCGCAGAAGCGGTAGTCGCAGAAGCGTTTTGGACGAAAGTGTTCGCCGCTGATTAGTCGAACTTCGTGCGCACCCTGGCGTACTTGCCTTGATCTGAACAATCGAGAAAGCTTGAACATGCAAGTTCCCTTCTTATTGGTCCTCGCCGTCATCGTGTTCATCGTCGGATTCATCGTCCACTCGCTGGGCGGCTCTGCGTTGACCGTTGTGCTGGTCGCAATCATCGCAGCGCTTGTCACCGGTATCATCGGCTTCCTGTCGACGCTCAGCGCCTGGCGACGATAAGCCACCGCAAACGCATTTGGACGACGAGCCTGTACCCGGGCTCGTCGTCCGTTGGTTAGCATATGTCCAGTCTGTTTATTGCTGTGTTTCGCATACTATTCAATGTAGGATAAAGGCGACAAATGCAAAATGTGAGGGAAGCGGGCCGCGAAAACGACTTTCACGGGACATTAACGTGATAGCGGATGCCGCAATTGTGATGCGGCATCCGCCCTTCTTTCCGGTGATCCCTGGCGAGACTGTCCGGATTTTCTTACGACTTAGCCATCGCGAGATCAGCCGCGGTAGCGATGATCATGCGAATCACTTCGACCATGAACGGGAGGTTCAAGGTTGAAACCCGGTCATTCGTCGAATGATAGTTCGGGTTGAAGGCTTCGTCGGTGAACTCGGCGGAGATGAGTACCGCCTTGTAGCCGTGATCGAGAAACCCAGCGTGGTCGCTGCGATCATCCATTGCATGGTTGTGCGTGTCGTACGGCGCCAGCTTCAGACCGTAGCGCTTCACCTGACGCGTCAGTTCTGCGACGAGGAAGTGCGAGCCGTTGCGGTCCCTGCCGTCGTGAATGTCGACTCGGTTCGTTTCCGACTTTGAGTAACCAACCATGTCGATTTGGAGAAGACCGATGATCTCCTTGCCTTCCTTGGCGACTACGTCGCTGTAGGCATAGCTGCCCCACAGACCCTGTTCTTCGCCCGAGAAGTGGACGAAACGCACGGTGTAATCGAGCGAAAGCTGCTTGAGAGCGCGCGCCACCTCGAAGATCGTGACGCAGCCGGAGCCATCGTCGTCAGCGCCGGGAGCAACTGGTTCCGGACGAGAGGTTCCACCAGCCGTCGAGTCGATGTGGCTGCCGATCAGGAGAATCTTGTTCGGCTGAGTCTTGCCCGGAATTTCGGCTACCACGTTACGCAGTGCACGTCCGCGGACCTTGTAGTTGTGGAAACCGACCTGGATGCCCAGATTCCGATATATCGATTCAGCATAGGCGAAGGCAAGGTCGATCGTCTGCGTGAAAGTGTTGCGGCTCGTGATGCGACCAGTGGTACTACCGATGGTGACATCAACTTCGCCGGTGAACTTGTTCAGGTGATCGCGAATCGTATCTTCGCGAACATCCGCCAGCAGAGCCTGAATGCGAGCATCCGGCTGCGGCAGGTTCGTGGTGTCGATATCGGCGCGCGGCAGAAGCTGTGAGCGTCTGACCTCGTCTCGATCGAACTTGCAATCGGCGGTGTTAGCCTTGCCGCGATGAACCGGATCAAAGACCGTGTCCGGCTCTTCGGCGGGATGTCGGCGATCGCGCAGCAATGCTGCGAACAACCCAACGATCGCGAGCCCGAGTATGACTATGAACGCCAGCCCCAGAGGGCCGACGCTTCCCAGGAAATTGGAAAACATACAGTTGTCCTTTCTTGATGGCTAGCGATTCTTCGCCATGCAGAAGACTTAAACGAACACGCCGTCAACCGACAGCGTTTTCTTATGGTTCACCCACCTCGTCCAACTCTCGGAAAACCGCCCGTGATCAGCCGTTCCAAAAAATATTGGAATGATTTCGCTGAAAGGAGCAAAGGATCGCTTTTGGTTTTAGAGAGATGTATATCTGGTGGATAAACAATGACATCTCATCCTTGGCATATAAAGACAATTCAAAGCAATGCATGAAAACCGGTAGTCAAGCGCTTCCTAATCGCGGGAGCAACTGCATTTGCTGTCCCTGTGACTGTCTTAGATTGCGGCAGGATGCGCGAGCTGTGCGATTTTTGGCCTTAGCGTTTGCTTATCGGCGAAAAGGCCGCAAGTATCATTTGGGTGGGGGAACGAAAAACGGCGCGGGAAGCGGGTCCTTACGTTTGGTTTTGGCGGCGGGCGGTGGAACAAACATCGGCGCGCGCAGGTTTTTGTCATGCGTCACCGCAGGTGGTGGCGTAAATAGTGGTGGCTTCAGTTCCTTCTCGGATTTAAGCGGGGGTGGAACGAACAGGGGAGGCATCAGCTTCTTTAAGTCAGGGGCAGTAGGGGGCAAAAATCCCGGAGGTGGTTCGACATGCACCTGCACGACCGGTTTTGGCGGCGGAGCGGCTGTCGCTATGACTGGATAGTCATGATACAAGCGCAGCAACGTTGCCTTGTCTCTCGCAACAGGTACGCCTCGCTGTTCGGTCGATGAGCCGAAATACATAATGTCGGCGCAGTTCGTGGAGTGGCCGAGCCCAAGCGCGTGGCCGATTTCGTGCATTGTCGTCGAAGCGCATTCACCGTCGCGAATGTTTCTGTTTGGGTCAAAACCGTTTACGGTACGTACCTGGACTTTCGCTGCAATTAAGTTCGATCCCGTGTCGAGAGTGGGCCAGGTTAGCCCCTGCTTTTGCCTGCTTCTGCCATTTTCGGATTTGGTAAGCGGATCTTGCGTCCATTCCACGCTAATGTCGCAATCCTTCGGATCCGTCACAAGCTTGTAGCTGAGCCGGTTTCCAGACGCGGCGCACCATGCATCCAGGGCTCGCGGAACATATGCATCAAACTTCGGTTTGTACCCTCGCTGTCCTTTACCTGGTGCTATCCAAACTTTGAGCGGCAATGCCGAGCGCGGCCAGCGATAAACATGATCCGCCTCGCTCATCTCATCCAGATAATCAGGTTTCGAATTGGCGGCTGGATCTAGTTTTGCGCGATCATCAGCCAATTCCTGAATGAAGTTTTCCGTTGAGACTTTCCTGGCAGGGTCTGTTTCCATCAGAAGATAACGGCGAAACCAGGAGATCGCTTCGTTGAATTTGCCCATATCTTGGTAGGCAACGGCGACACTGTAGACAACGTTTTTCTGCGATGGATCGAGCTGCAGAGATTTCTCACCTTCGGAGATCGCCATGGCAGGCTTTCCAAGCCGTTCCAAAACATGGGACAAACTGCCATGCACGTGTGCTGAATAAAAATTTGGATCGTATTTGGCCGCTTTACGCAAGTCTGTGAGCGCGTCTTCTAAGCGTTCTGCGGTCTGCAAGTCAGCGGCATGGTGCACTAGATCCGCTACTGTGATTTCGCGCAAGAGCTTGTTTGCATCCGGTTCTGTGCCGCCCTGTGCAATGTATTTCTTCATTGCTTTGGCTGCGTTATCGTAATCGTGAATGTTGTAGTACGTAATGCCGATCCTGTAATTTGCATCGATATACGACGGATCTAGCTGTTGCGCCAGCTTGTATTGCGCTATAGCACTGTTCCAATCGCCTAAGCCCTGATACGCGGAAGCCAGCTCTACATGGATGTTTCTCGAATACGATGTCGGATCAGTCTTAGCCGCATCCAGCAAAATATTCCTTGCTTGTGCATACGATTGTTGGCGCAGCAAAGAGGCTGCTTCGGTGCAAGCGTTGTACGCCGATTTCTCGATCTCGTAATTCTTGATCAAATCGGCGCGCGCGGCAGGCTGCAAAGTCAAAAGCATTAGAGCCAGCCCCGCCGGGACGATCGCAGCCATGGCAGAGGGTGTTGCGGAAGGACGCGAAAGCGCGCCGTGTTCTTTCGTGTTTTTCGGCCGCTGGCTGTTTTCGTTTCGCATCTGGATGCCGAGGCGATACTACTGTTTCACATTATCTGCCACCGAATGTTGACGTCGTAACCGGGTTTTCCCTATCTTGCGCATTGACGAAGGGAGCTGTAGCTCGCGCGCTGGTGAACGGGCGCACCCGGTCAGGGATCACCCTGTAGTAGGAATTTATGTGCTGTGGAACAATCAGATGGACGGAATAATGGAGGTAGATCAGGTGACGCAAAGTGCTAGCCCGCCGGTAAGCGGCAAAAAGCGAAACTCTTTTGTGAGCGCGTTTCTCGATCTTCTCATCCTCGGCTTGTTACTAATTGCCGCAGCCTTCGGTGGTTACTTCTGGGGTGTTCATCAGCAATTGGCGCCGATCAAGAAAGTAGGACCTGGCACGCCTGGTGCGGTTATCCCACCACCAATCAGCGCTTCGAGTGCTTCGAAGCCTGCTCCTGCGGCCAGCACGGAAGCGGCGGAACCGGTTGCTCACGCAAAGAAAAAGTACTGGCTCTCCTCGAGCGGACAGGAATACATCGGCAGCTCTATCACGGTTAAGGTCAACGACGATCCGATCGATAACTTCTTCGGACCTGGCAAGAATGTCGACATCACCAGCCACGTGAAGCATGGAACGAATACGGTCGAATGCGAAGTGAAAAACCTCGGCGATGATTACAACAAACACAAAGGTGATTCGAATGCGAAGCTGATACTGCGTGTGGTGGCGGGGCCGTCCGTTACCGATGCATACAAACCGGACGATGTGCTCGTTTCCTATACGCGAAATGCAGCTCAGACAGACGACAACACAGCCTCGTTGACTTTCGATGGAGATTGACGAATGAAGATGAAGGGCAGATTCATCTGTCTACTCCTTGTCGTGGACACCTTTTTCGTGTCCTACGCCATCGGCTTCAACAGCCGTTCCGTACTCATAGTCGATCCATCCTTACCGGCTTTTAAACCGGCAGAAGTGACGCCCGCGCCGGAAATACCGAGGGCGCATCCAATGCACACTCCGGCAAAAGTTGGAACTACTCCAGCCTCCGGTGCTCTGAAAAACAGCTTCGCATCGCCTAGAGCAAAAGACAAAACTGGGTCCGCACCATCAAAAACGACTGCCGTTCATACCGCCAACAAGCATGGTTCCGCTACGCCAAAACATTCTCATTCCGTTGGCAAATCCAGTACTAAAACGGCTGCAGCCAAGCGTTAGGCGCTGGCTCGCGCGGTTGAATTGGTATCGCCGTCAGATTTGAAATGAGGTTTCTTTTTTGCTTCAGCTTTTGCTTCCATGCGCTTCGGATCGCCAAAATAAAAATCGAGAATGTCGTCTACTGCCTGTTCAGCTGTTTCCCATTCATCAATAAAATCTCCTGGTCCTGGCACTGGGGAATACTGTTGAGCTTGCACTACCCAAACTCCGCAGTGCCCGAAAAACCAAACAGGAGGTGCATCAAACTCAATTTCGTTATTGCTTTCGACGTCGATCATGAAACCACTTGAGTAGTTTGGAATGCTATTTCCTGCTGTGGTTTTGGGTTTACCAACGAGAACACCGTCAGGATAACAGTGTTCAGGCGACGTCGGTTCAGCAACGAATAGATCGTATGAACGAAGCCTGGAAATATGCTTTTCTGGAATTTTCATAGTTTGCACCTGTATACCGCCATAAGATTCCAGTGTTTTAGAAAGTCTCTTCTAGTCATCTCATATCTTGTGCCGTCAGCCGGATCACGAATCATAATATTCCCTAGTTCATTTAGTCCATCTATCACCACAGTATGCGCGATTTCCAGACGGCGATAATTGCTGGCCGGTGCCAACTCCCTTAACTCAGCAGCCCATCCTTCCCCACGAAGCAACGCGTCTAACGATTGTTCCGTCACTGATTTCGCCTTCCACGAAGGTCCTAATGCTCGTGCCAATGCCTCAGCGTCGCTAGGCGAACCCAATTGTTTAATTAGTTTGGATTGCTTCAAGGCGCCGTTCGTAAGCATTTCGGCACACGCTGAAACGCATGAATACCTTTCGGTTTGCCGGACGACATCATCGGAGATTCGCTCGTTAATTACAGGCCAATCGCCGCCCTTTCCAGATTTTCCAAGCATCTTCAACCTTTTGACAGTGTTTTTAGCCAAGACGTTTTCGGTTATTGGCGGCACCACCGAGGACTTCTCATATTTGGCAAACAGCGCTTCCATGCTGTCTAACCGCTGTCGAATTGCATTCAACCCGACCACTGATTCGCGCGTGCCCGCCGCCTTCAGTACGGCGATTCCTTCGACCACGTCCACCATTGAGAAGCCCCAGTAAATTTCAACTGCTTGCTTGGTTTTGTCGTAGGTCGGTTGTGCCTCCCAGCGTTGATAAGCATCTACTGCGGCTTTGCCGCTTTTCAGCGCTAGGCTTTCTGCGTCATGTATCGGTTGAACTTTGCCGCTCCGGGCGTCGTTGTAATAATGTGTCGTTGCATCAAAACGTTGATGAGCTGCGCTCTGGAGCTGGTGTGCAATGACGGTTGCCTCAGCGCCTATTGCAGCGATTTTCTTAGAGACCTGCATCGGATCAGTTTCCACCTCCATTGCGGATCGAGCCGTGATCCAGGTTGCCTGGGCGACTTTCCCAACATTGCCAATCGCTGCCTCTACGAAATGGCCCGTGCCATCATGTACACCGTTCATGATCTGCGCCGCTTGCTCGCATAGCTCTCTGCTAAATGCCGAGATACCAATCATGGAAACTTCGGCTATTTTTCCGGCAGGCAGCGCTTGCAGCTTCGAAAGGTTGTCGGCAAAATTGTTATCGCTTCTGCTCAACGCGATGCCAATTTGCAGATGTTGCCTTCGGTTTACTACGTTTACTTGGCGCTGAGTGTCAGTTGCTTTTGCCCCGCTGTCATAAAGCGAGGAATGGTCGAAAAAGATTGGCGGTGTATCGCGGGCGATTTCTGCGCGCGCACCGATGCGGGGTGCGTTCGACTGTTGGGTGTGAATGGGCGCTTTCTCTGTGCTTATCTTTTCCCAGTTCGGCGGTGGAACCCAAGATTCATGCATAATGCTTTGTACGCAGTCGTTAGAAGCGTTATTAACCGGACGTAGCGTCCTTGACTCGCGTGTGCGATCTGAAATGAAGCGTTCTGACATTCGTTGACTCCTTGCCATGGACAGGAGCTTACGAAAAAATTTCTGAAACTTTCCTGAATAGCGCCCGGAGGTGGCAAATATGCAGACCGCAACTCACGCTGCGAACCGGAGACCACTATACCAGCTAGTGTATTGGGCGTAATTGATAGAGCACCAGATGCGGTGTCATTCGCGGGGCGGAGCAGCGGAGCGAATTCTCGCTCCGCTTCCGCTGCTGCGCGTTGTTACTGCCAGTTGCGTGTTGCGACGTAGAGGCGATTGTGATACGAAATCAGATCGCCTCGAGTGATCACGTACTGCCAGTGGAATTGCCGGTCCGCTTGATGCCCGATCAGCCGGAAGTTCTTCTTCATGTGCGCAAACACGCGCCGCACGTCTTCGTTCTTCCAGTTGGTTGCGGCGTAGTCGATGTCTGCTTCAGTGATCGCACCGCGGCGACCGCGGTCGAGCGCATCAAAGTAGAACATGCCGGCTGTGATCACGTAGGGCTCATACGTGAGCTGCTCCTCGACCGCGCCGCGCTGATGCGAGACGGCGAGGAAGGTGCTCACGACTGAGGGAAACGCGAACAGCGCGCCCGCCAGCAATGCGATGCGCGCCGATTGTCCCATGCCGGTTGCGAAGATCAGTCCACAGAACGAGCCCAGGATCACGCTCGCGCATAAGCCGAACGAATAGACCATCGTTGGACCCGAAGGTGCAACTCCCTTCGCAATAAGCATGACCACGAAGCTGACTACTATGGCTGTAATGCCGGTTACGATTACGGTAGTCTTCATGTTGGCCTTCCGTAGCAGTTGTTACAAAGAAGAATTGATGCCATGCGCCGACAAAAAGCTGCATGGCACCAGGGAGTTAGGCGGTTGGTTTCAGTTTGACGATTTTCAAATTCGGAAACCGCGGCGAGATGCTTTCCCGCATTAGCTGCATGATTTCCGGGCTTGCCTGGATCGTCCTTGATGTCATATACGGCTCCACACTGTGGTTGTATTCGCTCACAGGGCGGATGCCGAAGACATCGGTCATAAGCTGTTCCAGCTCAGTCTTGAAGCGGCCGATTTCCTCGGCGCTTTCACTCATGAGCCAAAGTTCGTAGTGATTGAGCGCGGCAGTGCCATCACGCATGCGGCTTTTCGCTTCTTGCAGGCGGAAAGCAAATGTCTCCGCGGGTGGTGCCCCCTCGGTTGGCGCTGCGACGATAGCTCGTCCAGCGCGAAACGTGAGCTTTCCTCCGTCCGATGCGACATCAACGCTGACGCACTGTATATCGCGCAACGTTCCCTTGAGCAGCTCTCTGCCGAGTTTGTCGGTTACTTCGCGTTCGACTATTCGCTTCAACTCAGCGACGCTGCCGTTGTTCTTGAAGGCCTGATCCACGAGCCACTTCCCCGCGGCTTCGGACACTTCAAGAACGAATCCCTGCGTCTTCAAGCGCTCGTTGATGCGGTTTTGCACGTCTTCAAGCTCAAGGGCGCAAATTTGCAGGATTTCGTCTTTCGTCAGCGGGCGGAAAATGACGATTTGCGTTAACCGGTTGCGAAACTCAGGCGGCCAGGCGCGCTTCATCGCTTCGGCAACAATGCCCTCGATGTCGGAGGACGTTACTTTCGACGATGTCTTCACGAATCCGGGGCCACCGCGTTCCAGCCGTTCGACTTCGTCCATCCCGAGGTTCATCGTGATGAAGAAGATCGTATTGCGGAAGTCGGTTTTCAGCCCGTTTCCATGAACGGTAAAACCGTTGTCGAAGACTCCCATCCAGAACCGGAAGAACTCGGGACAGCCTTTCTCGAACTCGTTAATGCAAACGATATCGAGGTCGGTAGTCGAAGCACCACGCATCCTGCGCATGTTGTGTGCGGATACTTTCGAGGTGCCGTCGACTTCGTCTTTGCCAAGACGTCGAACTTCGTCAGGACGCACGTAGCCGACGTAGGTCGGCGTTGCACCTGTGAGATCGAGCATCTGATGCTTTTCGACGTAGTCGCCGGCTTCGATGATGGTCAGAGCTTCTTCGCTGCCGTGGAAAAGCTTGGCGCACGTTTTTGCCGTGCGCGTCTTCCCCGTGCGCGATGGACCAATAAGAACGTAGACGGCAATGGGTTTCGTCGGATCCCGCAACGGATTCTTGAAACGCTCCCGAGCTTGCAGTGCAATCGCTTGTGCCTGCTCCTGCCCGACCACCGCGCGATTGAACTCGTGCTGGAACGCAGCAGAATCAGGATCAAGGACAGCAGGCTCGAGGATGACCCATTCAACTTTGTTTTCAGTCGTCATCTGCAACTCCCACTACCGGCGAGCCGGTGTGTTTTCTGCAATTTTTTGTCCGGATTTATCCGGTTTTTAGCAATGGGAAGTTGGGAAAAATGGTGAAACCGGCGCAACGCTCTAACGAGCTTGGTAGCGCTGGCAACTGGAAATTTTCAAGCAATTAAGAATTTTGCGCCGCGGCCGAACGTTTCAACATGGTCAGATACGACATCTCAACGGGATCCCGGGCTTCGCCGAGGATTTCGTGTACCAACTGAGAAATCATCTGCCGTGCGCTCGCGACGTGCTCTCTGCGCGTCACGAGGATTTCAATCTCCATGTACGGTCCGTCGAATTCACCGAGACCTTCAGTCAGATCAAGAGCCACGGTCACTTTGCGCTTATCGCGCCCGATGCGTGTGTAGAAGCTGCGATGCTTGTTGAACTGGAGAAGCGGTCTGGGATTGAGGCGCGTACCGAGATCGATGAACGACTCTTTTACCAGCTCACTAATTTCCTCTTCCTTCTCGCTGCGTTCCCGCTCACCATCGACCTCTACCCACGTTTTGAGCGTGAGATAGTTCTTCGTCACGCTGTCGATCGTTTCCTCGCGGATGCGAAACATGTCGCCATCTACTACAGTCGGCATGAAACGATCGTGTTCATAAGCTTCGCCGGCGTGCTGAAAGCCCATGACCAGAAGTCGGTTGCGCAGGTCTTCTCGTTCATTGCCGCGCAGTGAATATTTTCGTTCAACCTCGAAGTTGTCCGGTCCGCGCAGCACACTGCCGAGCAACCAGCGCAGCCAGTTTGGCAACCAGCAGGCGCAGCCGACCCATTCGCGAAAACGTTTTATGACATTTGACACAGTTGACTCTCTCTTATCCCGCGCCAAGTGCAGCGCGAAGTGAGCACCGAAGTGTTCAGGAGAATACGCTAGCTTCTCGCTTGCTGCAATGACAGTTTCAGTCAAAGTTTCAAATCGAAACCTCTGAACCTGAGTGAAACTATCTGCGCTTTGATGCTGTCGCGAAAAGACTGCGTGAATAAAGGGAAAATTGATGCACTGAAATCTACACGGTTTAGTGCTGCAAAAGAAAGTGTTCTTGCATGGCATCTATCATGAAGTTCTAACTACTGAAACGAAACTCATGTACGCTCATGTCAGAGACATGACGGTTCGTCAACGCTTTTGAAGGACGGGCACTGCGGATTTTTCGACGCTGACAGAGACGTGAAACGAGTGGCTTCAAGTCGGTTTTGCCGAATCTAACCTCGCCCAAATTGCGACGTTCGCGCAAACTTGCGCATTTGCATCGCGTTTGATCCATGACAACTGCTGCTTCAATGCAATCGTATATGGTGCCGCTGTCAGGAGCTCACGGTGTCCCTCTATCGCTGAGAAGCTGTTAGATGTCAGGAACTTTAAGTGATCAGAAGTAATTTGTTACGGTCAAGAATCAGTTTTTCGAGCAACCCTCTAGTTCGCCAATAAACAGCACCCCAACGCCCGTCAACTAGCTATCTGACGCAATCGAAGCTTTGAGCTTTGTGATTTTGCACCGATGTGCGAGCGCGAGTATTTGCGCGGCAATCGGAGCGGAGTCGGGGCGGTTCAACCTGTCTGTGGCCACTGTTCTAAATGAAATAAAAGTCGGAGAAATCATGAGCAGGCTGTTCAGATTCCTGGTTCCTCGGCGGCTTCGGGAGTATGCCCAACGCTGCACGCAAAGTGGATTTATTCCGCGCCGCAGCAAGTCGCTGCAGTTCGTTGCCTGGTACATTGCGCGATTCTGGCTGTTCATCCAGGTAGGACGCCTTCGCATCGTCGGCGCTGAGAACTTGAACGCGCACGGACGCCTGATTCACTGCGCCAACCATTCGAGCTATCTCGATGCGCACGTCATCTTTTGCACGTTGCGAAAGCAGCCGCGCTACATGACGGCAGTCGAAGAGATGCGTGGAATGGGCGGGCTGAAGGCGATGATTATGGGCGCGCTGGGCTCTTTTCCCGTCGATCGCGGGCGAGGCCAGTCGGTTGTTGATCCGGCGGCAGAAACCCTGGTGAATGGCGACAATCTGTTCATCATGCCGGAAGGTCGGATCAGCAATTCCGGCGAGTATCTGCAGTTTAAATCGGGTTCAGCGCGCATCGCTATCAAGGCGTGCGACCGTTTGAACCATCGCGTTCCAGTGGCGATCGTTCCCATGCATATCTGCTTCGGGCGGCGTCATGAGCCGACTGCGGGCGGACCGTTCTGGCGCATGGGGCTGAAGTGGCGCGGCGGTGTCACCGTGACGGTGATGAAGCCGATCTACATCCACAACATCGAGCCGCTGACGCCGCGCAATGTCACGCAGGTCGTGCGCGCAGCGATTACGCGGCAGGCCTGTACCACTTCTCACGAAGGGGCTTAAAAGCCGGAGAAAATGATGCAGACGGTTGTCGCACGAAACGTCTGCGACATGTACGCAGACGCATCGCAAAAGGAGCGCGTGTCGCAGGCGATTCTCGGGCAACCTCTCGAGGTGACGGGTGAAACCGGCGATCACGCGCATGTAGTCACGCCCGATCTCTATCGCGGGCACGTTCGCAAGCATGCTGTGGTCACGCTGCGATTGTGGAACACCCGGCATTTGAAGCGGGTTTCTACCCTATTCGCCCCGGTTTTGATCGCGCCGAACAAAGAAGCAGAACTGCTGACGACGCTCGTTATGTCGACGGTGGTTCCGGTAGTAGGCAGCACGCGCCATTATTGGCGCATTGTTTTGCCGGATGAAACTGTTGGATATGTGCGCAAAGACAATCTGGGGCGCACGGTGAAACAGCCAAATCGGGCGCTCGATAATGGCACCGTTAACGGTATCACATCGCGTGCGGTGGCAGTTTCGGTCAAACTGGTGGGAACCCCTTATCTTTGGGGTGGCACAACGCCTTACGGCATTGACTGCTCCGGTTTTACGCAACTGACATATCGCATGGCCGGGTTCCACCTGCTGCGCGATGCTTACATGCAGTTCGCCGACCAGCGGTTTGAGCCGGTAGAGCAAGGCAAAAGCTTTGAAGAAGCGTCGTTGAAAGCCGGGGATCTGGTTTTCTTTGGCACCGTAAATGGTGCGACGGCGCGAGTTACGCATGTCGGCATGATCCTGCCGGATGGACGAATGGTCCATTCGGCTGGTGGTTTTGGTGTAGTAATTGAGAGTCGCGAAGGACATCGTCTTTGCGCTGCCTATCTTGGTGCACGCCGGTTGAAACTCAACGTCTCGGCTGCGATTGCACCGCACAAAAGCTAGCAGCGGTTTGTCCTGCTGCGATTCTTTCTCCCACGGCACCGGCGAACTCAGTTCGCTCTGATCTGACATGAAACGGCGCGTAAGCGCCTCGGAGAACAATAAATGTTCAGATTCCTGTCTGAAGAAAACCGGCGCACCTTGCGCCAGTTCTGGTCTATCGCGAAGCCGTATTGGACCGGTGAAGCACGCCGCAAGGCGTTCACTTTGCTCGGTATCGTGCTGCTCTTCGTGGTGGCAGTGAACGGCTTGAACATCGTCATCAACTACACCGCTGGTGAGTGGATCACGGCGATGCAGGCCAAGGACGCTGCGACTTTCTACAAGATGACGTTCATCTACTTCTGCGTGTTCTTGGTCGGCACGCCCATTGTCGTCGTTGAAGGCTGGGTGCTGGAAAAGCTCTCGCTGCATTGGCGTCAGTGGATGACCGAGCACATCTTCGCGAAGTACATGGAGCGGCGCAACTATTACCGCATCAACGACATGCCGGGGATCGATAACCCCGATCAGCGTTTGGCGCAGGATATTTCGGGCTTTACCAGCCAGGCGGTTTCGCTCACGCTGACTTTCATCAGCGCGATCATCCGCTTCTGCTCGTTCATCGTCATTCTGTTCACGCTCTCGAAGACCCTTGTGCTTGTGGTCTTCTGCTACGCGGTAATCGGCACGGCGATCACGATTTTTGTCGGTCGGCGACTCGTCGGTCTGCGGTACAACCAGGAGCGCAGGGAAGCGGACTTCCGCTATAACCTCATCCACATTCGTACGAACACCGAATCCATCGCCTTCTACCAGGGCGAGGACCAGGAGTCCGTGCGCGTCATGGATCGCTTCGAAGAGGTGGTCAGCAACTTCAACATGCTGATCGGCTGGCAGCGAAACCTCGGTTTCGTCACGACCGGTTACACCTACATGATCGCGCTCATTCCGGCGTTGATCATCGCGCCGTTGTTCTTCGCGGGACAGGTGCCGTTCGGCTTCATCAGCCGTGCGGACATGGCCTTCGGTCAGATCCTGTCGTCGATGTCGATCTTCGTGCGGTCGTTCGACAGCATCGCAGCCTTCGCGGCGTTGACGCAGCGTCTCGGCGCCTTCAACGAAGCGTTGGACAGCACTGCGGTTCCTTGCGGCGGCACCATCGCCACGCAGACCGCGGAGCGCGTTGCGCTTAACGACGTAACGCTGCAGACCCCGAACTGCTCTCGCACCCTGGTGAACAACGTCACTGTGACGGTTGAGCCGGGTACCGGGCTGCTCTTCAAGGGTCCGAGCGGCAGCGGCAAGAGCTCGTTGCTGCGTGCTATCGGTGGGTTGTGGACCAACGGTTCCGGCGAGATTCTTCGTCCGGATCTCGATGATATCCTCTTCCTGCCGCAGCGTCCGTACATGCCTCTGGGCTCGTTGCGCAGCCAGTTGATCTACCCGCGCGGCGATCATCGCACCAGCGATGAGACGCTTCTGGAGGTGCTTCGCCAGGTCAACCTGCCGGATCTCGCTGAGCGAGTCGGTGGGCTGCACGTCGTGCTCGACTGGGCGAACGTGCTTTCGCTTGGTGAGCAGCAGCGGCTTGCGTTCGCGCGGTTGCTGATTGCGAACCCGAAGTACGTCATTCTCGATGAAGCCACGAGCGCGCTCGACGTGAAGAACGAAGAGCAGCTCTACAAGAAGCTTCAGGAGAGCGGCGCTACCTTCGTCAGCGTTGGTCACAGGCCGACGCTCGAGCGGTATCACGCGAAGGTCCTCGAGCTGACCGGCAACAACGGCGGCTACGAGGTCTACGACGCTGGTACCCGCGGCTGGTAAGCCATATTGCGTGCGCGCCGTATTCCAGGTGGGATACGGCGCGCTGCGCATTAATTTTGCAGAACTTGCGCGAGCTACTGCGATACGGGTTTGTAATTATTTGAGCTGGAGCGTTGCGCATGGACTGCTGCAGCTTCTAGTTTCAAAATCTACTTCACTTTTTGACCTTTAAGGCAAAAAACAACCCCAACGAACGCACCTGTTTTACTTTCATGACTGTGTGATCCCATTCGGGATTACGCGGGTCTTGGCCCGATCGGCACTTCGCCTTGCTCGCGGAAAGAATGCGATGAGTTACACGGACACGATTACCTATCTGAAATGTCCAGACCTCTTCGACTTGGGCGTAATTGAGTTCAGCCCTGGCGAATGTCGTGTTGCGCTACCCAAGAAAATGCCTGAAAGCCCTGTGTACAACCGTGCCAATCAGGTTTTCAGTCAAGCCGGCTTCATGTATCCGGCGCCCCCGCTATTTCTTGGCTTGCGCGACATCACCTTCCCGGAAGAAAGCATCTACGTCCTGCGGCTGCTTATCAAAGCGCCGGGCTCGAACTTCATGCTCCCCAGAAAGCTCGAGTTCCTCGAGCAGGACATGAAAAACTGTGCCGCCTATCAGATGGCGCACTTCCCCAATTTCGAACAGCGGTTCGTCTATCTGACCGTGCGCTCGGGTCCAATCATGTCCTCTCGCGACGACGAGCTGCATGTGGATGGATTTCAGGGTATATCGGTGCCGCGTCACATTCCGGAGCAGAACTACCTGTGGTGCAGCGGCGATCCGACGTTGTATTCGATGCAGCCCTACTTCGTTGAGCATCTCGACCCAGGACTGCACAACATTCACACTTACTTCGAGGCGGTGACCAACAAGGCGATGCTGATGAAGGCGCTGGAGAAGGGCCTCTACATCATCGACCCCTATCACGTGCACGCTCGTCCGAGCCTTGCTCCCGGGACACGCCGGTCGATGTTTCGTCTGTGCTTCTCGCCGGTCGAGATCTGCGACGATACCTGTTTTGTTAATCCGTATCTGCTGCGCGGTCCGTACGGTCGTGCCGATATTCGCAATCGGCTTGTGCCGTTTAACGGTCCCGCCAGCGATACTGAGAACGGTTTGCGCCCATTGCCGGCTTGACCCTGCCTTGCAATGCCACCGCATTCGGTGGTATCGCAGAGCATCGTTCCAACGTCGATCTTGACGCGTTAACCGGATTAGCGCGGAGCGCCTTAGCTTCGCGCAGCCAGGTCGCATAAAGTACCCGTAACATGCCGTGGACGAATCCCGAGCGGATTATAACTCTGACGTGAGCACGATCAACCGAGGACTTTGCTCGAAAGAGCATTGTATTCGCGCGGTCATATAACTTTGGCTCACCGGTGCGGTGTTAATGCTGCATCGGCAACGCAGAGGAGGAGACCATGGCAAGAAGCGACCAGTACATCGGACTGAACGACTGGGCTCGTGCGCTCGTGCACCAGCGCCGGGATGTTCGCGAGGTGGGAGACACCATCCTGCCCAACGGCGATGCGGTGCCTTTCGACAGAAAGGGAACTGCACTCGTTGCTGGCGTCGAAACGATCGGAGAGATCGTCGGCGCGTTCAGCGATTGCGTTGCACACCTCAGTCGTTACACGCTGCCGGATGGCCGCGTGTTCGACGAGTTCGTGCAAGCAGAGCCGTGGTCTTCGGGACCCTGTTACTTCATCGCTCTCAAGGACGGTGAAGGCAACGAGGTGGCGGAGTCGCTCTGGTCCGACGAGGAGATCGACAACGCGTAACGTTGTCGATTAGTTCGAACGGTCAGGATCGCCGAAGATCCTGACCGTTCTCCACTTTTGTTCTCATTTGAAGGGAATCCAAATGACCAATACCCGAGTTGCACCCCCGGTGCTCGTCAAAGGCACCATCGTTTTCCCGGCCGGCGCATCCGTCAAGGGCGCCGTTGCTTTCGTGCGTCTGCGCGACGTGACGATGGTTCAAGACTGGACACCCGGTGCGCCCGCGGTGAACAACGTGCTTGCCGAGACCGTCGTCTCGAACATCGACTCCGGCGAGACCAATGAGTTCCAGCTCAGCGGCGAGATCGTGAATTGGTGCGGAACCGGTCCGCGCGCGAACTACGCCGTCGAGGTGCACGTGAAGGTGAACACCGATCCCGCGAATCCGAAGTACGAGGCGGTCGAGGTGGGTGACTACCTGAGCATGTCGTCGAACCCGGTCGTGCTGCACACCGGCAAGCCGGCTGAGGTCGCCGTTCAGGTCGATCTGGTCAAGCACTAATCCGGACAGCGGAGGGCATGCACACCTGCCCTCCGTGCTTTCGTTGTTGCTTCCGAACATCTGCTTTTGATTTTTCGAAACACACGAGGGGTAGGAATGATTTCGAGCCGAATGACGCGACCGCGAGCGAGGTTGCTGTCTGAAGCCCGTGCTTCGCAACGCATCTTCGATGCGACCGCGAACGAGTTGCGCCGACAGCTGAAGGGGCGAGTTCACCCGCTCATCAGCCTCGGCGACGTAGACCGAGTTTGTCAGATCATCTCCGAATTGCAAACGATCGCTACCGAGCTATGTAAGCGCATGCGCGAAAGCACACTCGAAGACGAGGCCGCGATTCGCTCCGTGCTTGGCACCGATGATGGTGCACGGCTTGGGCAGCGTTACATCCGTTTGGATCGAGAACTGCAAGCTCGCACCGTGCGGTGGGACGACAATGTCTTACCGGGCCGTGTACAGCTTGAATTCGCAGAGCCAACCGATCTGACCTTGCGACATCGTGCTACGGCGCATCTTATGACTGCGCTCTATCGACAGGCCGAAGCGCAGGAGGAACTCATTCACGCAGAGTTCCCGCTGCACTACCTTCAGTTCTGGTTCTGGCCCGGCGATGAGTTTCACTACGCCGGCGAAGAAGAGGAGGCGAGCAATGGCTAAGGTCAGTCTCGCTGAATCTCTGATGCGGATCCGCCGCGCGCAGCTCAAAACGCTCCAGCGCATCGTTGCTCAGGTCGAGCGCGATTACAAGCACCTGCCCGAATCCTCCATCTTCGTTCCATCGATGGTGAAGATTCGCGATCTCGCTACTTCGGCCGCTGCTTCGGTTGACGCCATCGTCAGCGAGGCGAGGAAGATCAAGTCGCGAGGCAATCGTACGCCGGCGGTGATGGAAAAGAACATCCCGCATTTCGCGTATCTCGACACGCAATCGAAGCTAGCGCATCACATCGACTTCATGGTCAATGAGGTTCTGAACGCCATCATTGCGACGCGCAAGCGCGCGAAGGGAATCGTCGACGAAAAGGAGCGCACTGAGCTCCTGGCACTCGACTGGGAGCTCACGTCCTCGCAGCAGCGCGTTCACGCGGTGCAGCGCCAGGCTGAAGCGCTCTCTGCTCTGAACGAGGCCGTGCTGCGCGCGGTCGGCGTTCGCGTATGGCAGGGACACAAGCGTTATCTGCGCTGGGAAGGCGATTCCCGCGGGCAGATTCCGACGGCGTAACCGTTCGGATGGTTGTGAACGGGAGGACGAGTACCTCCCGTTCAGGCCATTGTGGTGCCAATGTGATACCACACTGCAAATTTTTTTGTTGCCAGACGCCTACTATGTAATGTCGTGTTTGGCTTCTGATGTGCACTTCTGGCTATGCGGCGCTTGCGAAGTTGGTTGAGTCGCGTTAGCCTCGCGAGATATTTACATATTGACAGCGCGAGGAAGAGGTCCAAATAAGGGATGTCAACGAGGTTCTGGCTATCTATAACCACGTACGATTTGTTCGAATTTCTAACTTTCGCTTTCTGTTGATTTCCTCTCAAACTGCTCTGTAGTCAGCCTGTTTAGGCGCTCAAGAACTTTTCCGCTACCGCAAAGGTGGCGTTTGCCGTGCAACGAGCGAATCGAAAAAGGCAATGGCAAAGAGAAAACAACGTAATTCCAATGCCGAAAAAGTGACAATTGATGCGAGGTCCGAAACAACGGCGTTTCCCCATTTCTGGGAGCACATGTACGGATCCGGCCGCGCTATCTTGAGCCTGCGCGAAGGCTATCGTCAAGACCTGCGCGCTGTCAAAGCAATTGGCGACGTTCGCTATGTTCGGTTTCATGCAATCTTCCATGATGAAGTCGGAATCTATAGCGAAGACCCGGAAGGCAAGCCGGTTTATAACTTCTCTTACGTGGATCAAATCTACGACGGTTTGCTCGAGATTGGGGTTCGTCCATTCGTCGAACTCAGTTTCATGCCCGAGAAATTGGCGGAAAAACCGATCCAGCACGGTTTCTTCTATCGACCGTTCATCGCCGCACCGAAGGATTGGGAGCGCTGGGGTGACATGATTTTTCGGTTCGCCGAACATCTGGTGAACCGGTACGGAATCGACGAAGTGTCACAGTGGTATTTCGAGGTGTGGAACGAACCAAACATCAGCTTCTGGGCTGGCGAACCGCAGTATGAATCGTACGTCAAACTGTACGAGGTTTCTGCAGCAGCGTTGAAACGCGTCGATTCGCGGTTGCGCGTCGGCGGGCCGTCCACCGCGCAAGCGGCTTGGGTGGACAAGTTGATCGCGCATTGTCACGAAAAGAATGTCGCGCTGGATTTCGTTTCGACGCACGTTTACGCGAATGACAGCTCGAAAGATGTGTTCGGCACCGATGAAGTCATCCCTCGTGCGAGTATGGTGGCACGCGCAATGCGCAAGGTGTACGACCAGGTCAAAGCATCTCCAATGCCCAATCTCCCTATCATCTGGAGCGAATTCAACGCATCGTTTTACAACGAACGAGAAGTGACCGATTCGCCATTTATGGGGCCGTGGCTTGCGAATCACATTCGCCAGGCGGATGGATTGGCGACGGAAATGTCTTTGTGGACCTTCTCGGACGTTTTCGAAGAGGGCGGCGTGGTGCGGACGCCGTACTACGGTGGATTCGGACTTATCGCGGCGGGCAACATTCCGAAAGCTGCGTTCAACGCGGTGAAAATGCTCAACTCACTCGGAGACCAACGACTGCCTGTCGACTCCGAATTTGTGCTGGCGACTAAGTGCTCGAAACGTTCCAAGCGCTCTCTGGCGGTGGCTGTGTGGAACTACTTCGAGCCGTACGACCCTGGTTCCAAAAAGCACATTCGACTGCAGTTCAAGGGTGTGAAACCGCGGAACAAGGTGCGCATTACCGTGCTAGACAAGAACCACGGTTCCTCATTAACGGCGTGGGAACAAATGGGTAAACCGGATTTCCCAACGCTAGAACAGCAGGCGATCTTGCGTGAAAGCGCGAAGCTTCCGGCGCCAACGATTCGCAGGCTGGATAAGAAATCCAGACTGGAAGTCGAGTTGGAGCCGCACTCGCTGCTTCTCATCGAGATCATGAAACAAAGGCGGAAGCGTAAAAAGTAATCGCAGAGAGAGACGCTCATCGGCGTCTCTCTTCTTGCATTCAGCCTGCAATGCTGGCTTCATCGAGAGCGTGCGTTTGAACCATTTGCATTTTCGCTTGAATTTTCGTTGCCCGTGGTTACTGGCTGTTGTAGTATTACCGCGGATTTTTTAGACTGGCTGGGCGTTTCACGCGCAGGGACCCTCTTTGTTAGCGGTTCCTGCGCGTAATTTGCAAACGATGAAACTCCTTCGCGCTAATTACACCATCAACGCAAACGGCACGAGCAGCGCTTACGCAATAAAATAAACTGCGCCTAAGGGGATTTTTGAAGTTCTTGGAAACTTCGATGTGGCCAACACTTTCAGGGTTTCGGGGATTGCGGTAACAGTTCGTCTTAGTCAGCAATTTAAAGCATCCCGCGTCATTAAGATTCAACTGCACATCTCTCCAGTTTCCGCGAACTCTATAAGGCAAATCACAAGCAGCTATCTAGACAATTTCTCTTAAAGTCTTCCTTCGCAATCGCGAGTTGGATTCTGCCGGACTTGAACCGGCAGATTACGGTCCGTTCTCTGAGAGAAGGACTACCAGGGGTAAGAAGTGAACCGCTTTCACAGAATAGTCGCCATCACCGCCGCCGCCATTTTTCTCGTAGTCCAGGCTCCCACCAGTGGTATCGCATGTAGTGAGCCGGGCAGCGCTGAAACGTATCAGCAACCCGTGGACGTCAAGCCGATGCTTCAATGGCGCGAGCTCAATCCGCAGCAACGCGCTGTGATCGAAGAGTTCAAGCGCGGACTTTTCGACGTCGCCGAAGGTGCCGAAGACGCACAGACCGTGCCGATGGATGTTTGGACTGCGCGAGTGCGAAACTACCTGCGCAAAGCGGATGAAAATGCGACGTTTCGCGTGCCCGCTATGGTCGGCAGCGGCTTGATGTGCGGCTCTGCCAGCATCGAGATCGCTATTCCGCCGCGCATGGAAGAAGTTACAGTCGACGGTCCGGTGGTCGTCGTAAAAGGCAAAGTGCTGCGCGGCAATACGGCCGCGGAAGGTGTGCTGAACCAGATTTACTTCGGCGAGCACATAGACCGCATTCTGCAAGTTACCAAGCCGGGCTTCCGCAAAACGAAATAAGTGCTTGAGGAGGCGGCAGACACCTGACGCATCCTATTTGGACTGAAATGAGAGGAATGCGAAAATGTGCATTACCCCGGAAGGACACGCACTGGCTGTGCTTGTTCGCGATCGTGTGCACTTCTGCGTTGTCGGCCGCTACGGCTTGTACATGTACGGCGCTGGAGTGGACTTCCCGGAAATTGACCTGCTGATCGACAACAGTTGGGCGAACATCCGCCGATGCGTGGGTTCCCTTAAGGAGCAGGGCTTCACCATTTCTTTTGGTGATCAGCCCGCGCCTGACACGTTGAATTCAGAGTTTCTCGACGGGAAAGGCTCTTTCGTAGCGCGCAAGGGCGAATTAGCTATCGTCTGCACGTATGAGTACAAGACGCTGAACGCCGCAGATATCATCAATCAGGCGCGCGTCGTGTGGCGAATTCCTATCGCTCAATATGCGACGTTGAAGGAGATGATCCGCCTGCGAGGCTTGCCGCAAGACGTTGAGCTGATCGAATACCTGGACGCACGAGCTTAACGACGAGGCCAGCACGAGCCCTATTCGTTCCCGTCGATCGGGTTTCAGGAGCCTTCCTGCAACTGCGCAATCAAGGTGGTCGTGTGAGTTCGTTAAAGATCGGCTCGCAGAGGGACAGACGGTGGTGAAAGTGATCGTCGTTCCGAAGAAGCTGGTCGACGTCGTTCTAAAGTAACGCTCAGTCGGAGGAGTGCATCAATCGAGTGCGCATGCGGCTCCTCCGTCGGTTTTCGTCCTCCGGCTTAATTCGCAGTAGTGAGATACTAGTTCGTGTAGGAGCGCATGCGGAATGAGCCCAATGGACTGCCCCCCAAACAGTAGACACCTGACAAGGATAGACAAAGGTTGCTCCAAAACCCACAATGGAGGAGCAAATGAACAAGAAACCACAACCCGCCAAATACACCTGGGAATTCAAACAGAATGCTGTCCGCCTTGTTAATTCGACAGGACGGAGCGTCGAAGAAGTGGCTCTGGAATTGGGTATTCGTTCGTGGCGTCTAAGGAACTGGCTTAAAGAGAACAAAGACAAACTAGATAGGAGCTCGGAGCTGAACGAGCTAAATGCGCTACAGAAGCGGGTTAAAGAACTGGAAGATGAAAACTCCTTCTTAAAAAAAGCCGCGGCGTACTTTGCGAAAACCCTGCCGTAAAGTATGCCTTCATAGAACATGAGTCGACGGATCCATCAATCAAGTATTCGACTCGAGACATGTGTAAGTGGCTGGAGGTGCATCCTTCAGGCTATTACAAATGGCTCAAACAACGCGGGGTAAGTAAGCGTGAAGCTTTCAATAGGGCGTTGCTACAAGCGATTCGTCGAATCTTCATTGATTCGCGAGAAACGTATAGCAGCAAGCGTATTCTAGAAGCGCTGCGACTGGAAGGCTTTCACGTAAATCACAAAAGAGTTGAACGGTTGATGAATAAACATCAATTCAACCGAAGCGTACGCGCAAGAATAAGTCCACGACAGACTCCAAACACACCAAAGTGGTGTCGCCAGATCTTGTTCAACGGAACTTCGTTCCATCCAAACCGAATGAGGTTTGGGTCAGCGATATTACTTACGTTGAAACGCACGAAGGATGGCTGTACTTAGTTACATTCATCGACCTCTACTCGCGTATGGTCGTCGGCTGGTCCATGTCAAAATACATGACTGCCGAACTGGTTGTCGCAGCATACGACATGGCGGTGAAACGTCGTGGCGGAGCAGGTCCAAGCATTGCGCATTCGGATCGTGGCAGTCAGTACGCTAGCGAGATCTTTCGCAATCTGCTATCAAAAGGCTGTCTCCAGAGCATGAGCCGTAAAGGTAATTGCTGGGACAACGCGGTAGCAGAGAGCTTCTGGAAAACGATCAAGGCTGAGCTGATTTACCGTAAGACCTTTAAAGCTCGAAAAGAGGCAGAGATGGCAATCTTCGAATACATCGAAATTTTTTACAACAAAAGACGCTTGCATTCGACCCTTGGATATCTCAGTCCGGAACAATTTGAACTTAAAGGACAAAAAGTCGCATAGAGCAACTTCTTGTCACCCCAAGTGTCTACCAAATGGGGGGCATATCACAAATTTGAGTCGGTGGTCACGATCCGGAGACATTGCTGCAATAGAATGCCGCTATGAAAACGCAAGCGACAAGTTGTTTCGCACCAGCTTGTAGCGGTAAACACCTTTAGCCAACGCGAAAACAAGACGCACTCAGTTCTGACAGCCGGAATACAACTCCCTTTGTGGTTCCCGGCAAGTCTTAAGGCGACATTGCTGGGTTGAACTGAGCGCGTCGTTACTAAACAAATGCATCCAGCAGTGGGACGGCACTGCTGGATGGGGAGGTTTAAATGACCGAAATACGCAGAGCTGGCGCTGACTCTGGTGATCTTGGGACCGCGCATCGGGCTCAACATGCCGCCTCGACCAGGATGAGCAACGAGGCACACGATCTGTTGGTTACCGACTTTCGTGGCAGGGCTTGTCGCACGCAACCATCAGCAAACGAAATTCCGATTCAAAATAATAGATCCAATCGGAATGGCTGCAGTTTTGCAGATGGTGGCCCAACGAGCGAAAATCCACTACCTCCGTTCAATGCAGGCGACCTTTATCGAACTAACCTACAGAACGTAGCGCATGTGCGCGCCGATGTGGCAAACAATCGCCGGCCAGACCGATCTGTGGCTGAAATGACCGGAACTGGATTCGCAGTATTGAAAGACAACAACACGTGTTATGTGGCGACGAATGAGCATGTCGTCGTTCCCGGACAGAATCTAAGAACTAATGGGTTGCGAGTGACTATGTCGAACGGACAAACATTTGCCGGCAATGTGGTTGAAGCCGACAAAAACAGGGATCTCGCTTTGATTGCTGTGCAGACCGGCGCTGAGACATCGCGAGTATGCTCGCCGCGTGCGGTCGCTGAAACCGCCTATACACACGGTCCGGCATTCGTAATGGGCTTTCCGGAGGGTGCGATAAATCGTCCTTATCTGTCCCCAGCAACGTTGCGGGGAACTGTCCAGGTGACTGAGGGAAGAGGAAGAAATCGCCACACCCAAGAGCTGATTTTCGGGACCGCCACAATTCGTTCTGGAAATTCTGGCAGTCCCGTTTATGCTCCCACAGGAAAGATAATTGGCACAGCAAATTCCGGAGATGCAAGAAATGTAGGTATCGTAGGCATGACTGCTGAGGATGCCCGTCGTTGGCAGCGAATTCATGCACCAAATGCGGTGGTTCCGTAACTGCGAAGCAACACGTTGTCGCCCATACGTCATGGCTGTGACTTCAGTGTGACTGCGTCCAGCTGTGTATGAATTTACGCAGAGATCGAATAACCCAGGCCTTTGATTGTCTTGATCAGTGATTGTTCACCACCGATATCGATTTTTTTCCTCAAGCGGTTGATCCGCTTGCGCACTGCATCATCGGATGCTTCAACCTCTGATTTGAAAACTCGATCGAGTAGTTCACCGCTGCTGAATACTTTGCCGGGACTCTTCATCAAAAGTTCTAGCAGCTGAAATTCGCTGGGAGCAAGCGAAATCGCGTTGCCGGTAAGGCGAGCCTCCTTCCTGTTCAAATCCAGTTCTAGCGTGCCCACGCGTAGCAAACGAGCCTCAAAGACGGTCGCGGGCCGCCGCAACAATGCTTTCGTGCGTGCAACTAACTCTCTGTAATCAAATGGCTTGCACAAATAATCATCGGCACCTTCTTCGAGTGCGTCGACACGGTCAGTAACGTCTTTATTTGCCGTAAGAAAGAGAATCGATGTTTTGCCCCCGTTTCGACGATATTCTTTGCACACTTCGAATCCCGACATCCCCGGCAAGTGCCAATCGATAATCGCCAGGTCGTACTGATAAAACTGCAGGAAGTCGAGTCCTTCGCGGCCATTTGTCGCTACGTCGACCACGAACTTTTCTTCCGCCATCGCTTCTTCGATCAAAGAAGCCATAACAGCGTCATCTTCTATTATCAACACCCTCGTCAATGATTTACTCCGCGCGTCCCGCCCTAGATCATCGACTATTATTCCCCAAACCGGACGTGCTGACCTTCTTTAAATCCAATGAGCGCGCCGTTTCGCGATCTCTCTGCGCCTGTTTGACGTTGCCGAGCCGAGCGTAAAGTTTTGCTCGCAAACGATAGAGCCGCGGTGCTTCCTCGTGCGCAATCAGCTTGTCCAAGTCAGCGATTGCTCGTCTCAAGCCTTTGTCACTTACGATCGCCTTATTCAACGCATAAAGCATTGCCGCATCACCAGGGAACGCTTTGAGATACCTGGTTCTCTCTGCATCCGCGTGGGCTTTCTCACCGGCTGCTACCAGTAACTCCGTTCGCGCCAAAAACGCTGTCCTGAACTGTCCCAGGTCCCGCGTTCTGAGGCTGAGGATTTTGCGGCGATCCAAAACTCCTGAACTAGACCCGGGAACCAGCATATCTAGTTCCATCGCAAATACCTGGACAGCCTGACTGATCGCTCCGGCTTCTGCGAGATATTGAGCCCGTTCCTGCACATCGCCTGCCAATGGCGGCGCAATCGCAATCATCGCGGTCATATCATCGTAGGCAAGGCGCGGCTGGCCGAGCGCGTTGTATTCTTTTGCGCGCCTCCTGAGCAGGAAGCACTTACTTTCGGTATCCCGTGTGAGCTGTAAGGACTTACTCAGGTCGTTTACTCGGCCCATGGAAGCTTCCTTCGAAAACAGTGATGCCCTCGTCGCGAACGCACCGGCTTTATCCGGATGGTGCTGTACTAACTTGTCGGCAAGATCTCTCGCTTTGCGCTGTTCTCGCATCGAGTTGTAGTGCCGCGCCATCACGGAAAGAACATCAAAATCATTTGGAAATTGCTGCAACACTTTTTGAACACCATCTTGCTTTCCGCGCGCTCCGTATTCGCAAATAGCGAGCGCCACTTGAGCGATGGCGGATTCGGGAGCAAGTGACACTGCCTCCTTGGCGCGGACAACGCCTTCGCTGTCTTTGTTTCGCAAATGAAATTCGATCGCCGAAAGAGCAGCGAGAATATGGTTGCGAGGATGCTTTGCCAAAGAATTATTTACATCTTCAAGCGTGATGTCGCCCCGATATGCGCGGTACAGCATTTCCAGCGCGTCCCTGAGCTCTCGGTTGCTGCCGTCTTTGTCATTGCGAAGCATGCTTTGCGCACGCTCGATGTCGAGATTTTGAACAAGCTGCGTGCACTGTGATTGATTGTCGGATACGTTAGATGCGAAGCATGCAGTTCGCAGGCAGAGGCATGTAAATATTGCTGTAAAGCAAGCGACGCGCCGAATCCATTCTTTCTGCATTTGGCAATCGAACTGGACTTGACGTGCCCAGAATGTCAAAATCAAACAGTTTCCTACGTGGTGACTTCCGTTGCGATCTTTTTCACTGCCTAGCATCGTAGTCCTTTGCATCGTAGTCCCCGCCATGCTCGAACTAGCTTTTTTCGCGACCCTTGCGGTGCAATCCGAACGTTTACAACAAGAGTACCAGTCCAAGAGCAGAAGCATCGAATTGTTGGCCCACGTGTCGGTTGCCGCATACGAAGTGGCGCTGGCGACCGGGTGCATTGCGACGTACGCAATGACACGCAACCCGATCGTCTTGGTCGGCACGGAAACATGCGTCGCAGAGTTGACCGGTGAATCCGCCAGGCTAAAATCCCTCGCCGAAGCTGATGCAGACGCAGCGCTGAAAAAATTGAGTTCCGTTCTCGATGATCTGATCGCATCCTCGAAACGATGCGCCGACATGCTGCTCAGCTTCGACCCTATTACCAGCTATGAATTGATGGACAAAATGAATGCGGATATGACTCGCCTTCATTCCTTAGGTGTCGAAGTCTCCGAAGGAGCAGTCAAACGCGAAGAGGTTCTGCGCGAGAAACAAGTGGCCGAACAGGGAAGATTCAGGGTACTTCTAGCTGTCGGCGCTTGCGGCACTCTTTTGTTGGCGGTAGGTGTAGCGCTTGGTTTTAGCCTTACTCTAGGACGTCGATTCAAACACGTTAACGACAATGCAATTTTGCTCGGCATTGGCCAGGAGTTGAAACCGGCGCTCAAAGAGAAGGATGAACTCGCGAAGCTGGACCGCATCATTCATCAGGTCGCCAGCGACCTCGTTGCCACCCGTAGAAAAGAACGCGCTCTGATTGATAACACCGCAGAGATCATCTTTTCTATCGGTCAAGATCTACGAATCAGCCAAGTAAACTCGGCAATCTCACGACGACTGGGGTACGACCCTGACGAAGTGATCGGGCATCTGTTTGTTAATTTTGTCATCGACTCAGAGCGCGAAACTGTGAATGATGCCTTGAAGTCGCTCATTGGTTCAGCCACGGAAGCCAGTTTCGAGTGCCAGATGCGTGAGCGAGAAGGACGAATTAGAGTTATGGAAGTAACGGCGCAGTGGTATCACGACGAGAAAAGTCTCTTTTGTGTGGTGCGCGATATCTCGGCGCGCAAGGAAGCCGAGTTGCTGAAACAAGAGGTGCTCGCGATGGTAAGCCATGACTTACGAACGCCGCTTGCATCGCTAATCGTCAGCCTCCAGATGATGCGCGACGGTCTCGGGGGAGCGCTCAATGACCGGGGTTCCAAAATCATCAATCTCGCGATTAGCTCGATTGGAAATTTAAACAACCTCACAAGCGATCTGTTGGATATGGAGAGTCACGATTCAGGTCTGTTCCGGCTCCACTATGAAACCGTCAATCTCTCAGAGTTGATTGCAAAAAGCAGCCAATTTGTAGTTCCGCAGGCGCAGCGAAAAAACATCACGATGATCAATCAGGTTGCAGATATAGAAGCAACCATTGATGCGGATCGTATAGGGCGGGTGGTGACCAACTTGCTCAGCAATGCTATTAAATATTCACCAAGCGATTCTTCAATAACGATAGATTGCAATAAAACGTCGGACATGGCACGTCCGAGCATAGAGCTGCGAGTTACCGATGAAGGCGCAGGCATTGATAAAGACAAAATCGATCTCTTGTTTCAAAAATACCGGCAACTAGGACAAGAAGGCGAACGCGGCGGAAGCGGGCTGGGTTTGGCGATTTGCAAAGCCATTGTTGAGGCTCATGGTGGAACGATCGGGGTAGACTCCACGGCCGGGGAAGGCAGCACATTCTGGTTCAAGGTGCCGAGCCAGCCTGCGTCAGTTTGACGTACACCGACTCTGGCACGGAACCCCCACAGATAGGCCAATATTCGACAGGTCCCAGTTGGTACGGCGCGGGAACCGTCACGATCGGGTCACGTTCGTTTTGTATTCTTTTTGCATAAAAGCATTCTGCTTTGTGCCCCCTTTTACTAAACAAAGTTTGCCGAAACTCAGGAACTGCATGCACTTTCACGGTGCATGCGTTCCGGGAGTTTTGCACACCGCGAGGTGATACCAAATGGAACGTGGTACTGATTCGACCAACCGATCAACTGACAGGACCGAAGGCAGCCGAGGACATCAGAGATCTAATGCGCTGTCTTCGATCAACGACTCTTCGGATCAAAATATTTATCGCGCAGTGCATGAACAAACGACCTCGCAGAGCCAGGCACAATTAACTCCTCTTGTTCTGGTCGACGGAGATCGTTCGCACATCAGTCTGCTCAGCAACACGAGCGCGCAATGGAATCATCTTCAACCGACTGGGCAAGGTGAGGATCAACCAAATGTTCCAGGTAGCACCTGGTCACGTCGCTCCCCGCATCAAACCGATTTCAATCCGAATCAATACTCGGGCGGCTATCATCCTGAATGGTTTCAAGATCCGTCCAGAGCGAGAGTTCAGTGGGGGTCGATTTTGAATGGGTTTGAATTATCGACGCATTCTCTTGATGCCCGAAGTGCGAACGAGGTGAATGTGTCAGCATTCCGTTCAACTGACGCTTCGCCACCACGACCAGGAGCCACTTCTGAGCCCGCTCCCATTACTACTTTAGACGTGTCACAATTTCCCAACGTGGCTAAGCAAATCCTGCATCGAATCGATCCCACCGGTCAGGGTGTAACGAAGGAGCAGTTGGCAAAAGCGCTCGCGGACCCTCAGTTTGCCGGTCACGAAGCCCAAGCACTTGTCGCAATGTATAACCATTTTGACAGTCTCTCCAGCCTTTCATGGGACAGGGGAGATAAGCTGAGTACCGCAGACATCGCTGCTTTTGCTCAAGGACAGAGGTTACAGTCGGAGCGCTTCAATTCTGCAGAGAATTTCTCGCTGTGGGCTCGGGACCACCTGCGTAGATTCACCGAACAAACTGGTGGTGTGCTCACCCGCCAGGGCATTACGCAAGCGCTAACGCGCTCAGATTTGTCTAGCGATGATCGACAGAACCTCGAGTATGCGAGAGACCATTATGGGCAAATCCATCGCGGACTTCCGATATCGCAATCGGATGCCGTTCGACATATGTCGCATCTTTATCGCAATACCTCCGAAGCGCAACTCGAAGAACGCATCGCCAACTCTTTGCTACGAGTCACCAATTCGCAACGGCAGCCAAGAAGCCTTGATCTTTATGGCTTTGGCGGTGATCCAACTCTCGCAATCGGCCCGAACGGTGTCGTGCAAGGATATGTCGGCGATTGCTATTTTCATTCTTTCTTGGCGTCTGTGGCGCACACTCAACCTGAGCTTATTCGCAACGCGATCAAAGAGAACCTTGACGGATCGTTTACCGTCACATTCCCTGGGGCCAGAAATGAGCCGATTACGGTTGGCAGACCCACTCAGGCTGAGCTCGCCTTATACACACAAGTCAACGAGCATGGAATTTGGCCCGCCATTATGCAAAAAGCGCTCGGCGAGTATGCCTCACGCCATTTCTGGCGGCGAAGTCCTGCCAATCTCTCTGGTGGCAACACGCCTCAGGAAGGATTAGAAGGCGGTAGTGCCACGTCAACCACACTGGACTTGCTAACGGGTTCATCCAGTAACGGACGGTTCATAGACCTGCATTCCCGCGCTACTATCCTACATGATCTGGAATCGGCGTTAACATCAAATCCGCCCAGAGCGGTAGCGGTGGGTACGAATGGCTCTTTGCTCTCCCTTTTGGTCTCGAATGAAACAGCTGATGGATTTTTGCGCGCGCATCAATACTCCGTAATCGGATTTTCACGTGAAGGATCAGGTGGAGGCACGGTTACAGTCCGTGATCCACATGGAGGAGCTAACGCCGTCAGACAAATTTCCGTCGACCAGTTCATGCGCAACTTCTTTGTTATGTTCGTCCAAGACCCGCCCAGGTACTACTGAGATTTTCGAATGGAGCGTAGTCACGTTGTGGTCATACTGGACTGATATGCTCTCGTCGTTAAGCATCCTTTCGTTTGAAACATACATTCACCAGCGGTATTGCCGCTGGTCGACTTGACTGAACTGGCGATAGTGCGCCACCATATTTGGTAGCGTCAATTACTAGAAGACCTGAGTTCGTGACACTCGCGCTGCGCGTTGTGGTGCTCTTGAGCTGATTTGGTTCGCACTATCCTTGCCGACTATCTTCCACCGCTATGGAGCTAGATTGCGATGACCACAGAAGTTCCAAAACACTTAGAGAAAAAGCCTGGACATGGCGCTCAAACCAATTCGTCATTAACGCATACCTTGGATGACCCAGGCTCGACGGCCGCGTACCAGTCGATGCGTGGACAGGGTTTGGACTCGCGCACTGCAGCACTGTTTGGCGATGTGAATATTTCCGGCAGGCTTGGTGACAATCGGAGCAATACCAGCGAAGTACGACTTGCGGCGAACGACATTCCGCGCGACAGGCCGTTCCCGCAGCGCGACTATCGAGAAGAAAACTATCGCATGCGAGAGCAGATATTCATCGATCGAAGAATGCAGGAAATCGAGCAGCGCTACAACGTTCGGTTCGCAAGACCGGGTGAAACAATGAGTCGCAGTCAGCCATTCGGGCACACAGACACGTTCACCGCGCGGCAGCCTACCGTCAGGGAGCTTGATGGAATCGAAGCGTCACTGCATTCCCAAGGTCCACGCACGGACGGACAGCCGCCCACCAGAATATTTATCGCTAGCGGACAAAACCACGAGTTGGGCGGCTATAACCCGCACAACAACACCGTCGTTTTGTTTATGGGAGGCAGAGACAACTTGCCTGCTACAGTTCGAGATGGACGCGCGCAAGGAAATAGAGATGGTTCGTCAACGTTGAGCGTGGAAGAAATAATGAGTCATGCGCTGCACTATCGAACGCAAGGTCAATCAGGACAAGATCAGACGTCGTTCGCAAATGATCTTGGCTTTGTTTCACGACCTGGTGCGTTCGGTAGCAGATACCAACTTTTGGGCCGAGATGGCTTCACATACGAACCGCATCGCAGTGTTGTTGATGGCAAACCAGTTACGTCATGGAGGCGAACTGATTCGCAAGGCCGTTATGTCGATGGTGCTGGTAAACCGGTGGATCTTCCCGACCAAGCACACACCCTGTCGAATGAGCAGATGCGCCAAAATTCGGTACATCGACCCGCATCAGAGCACTTTGATACGCCCCAGGATTTTCTTGCCGGGTTGAGCGTTGCGTATAGCGCCGGTGGGACCAGTCGTGCTGAACTGCTTGCACAGAATCCGACTCTCTATGCCTTCATCAAGAACCAAGATCAAGCCGACATCAACCGCAGATACGGAGTGGGTACCGATGGTCAGCCGAACATGATCCGGCTTCCCGACGGTTCAATCGTTCGAAACACCGCAGCGATCCGCGCGCAAATTGAAGACTTTGAGAGGCGTTGGCGACGCTGACCCTCCGCAACGATTTGAGCACGGCTTTGTGGCACCGAATTTGTGCTTGGATACGTGTCGTACTAGGACTTATCGTAAGCGCGCGATTTTAAAACGAAAACAGTCGAGCAGGATTTTTGTCCTGCTCGCTGCCCTTATTTAGTGCGTTTGAGGAGTGGAACAAGCAATGCGCAAAGCGCTGTCGTTGAGGCTGCGACGATGATGAGCGGGGCGAGCTGATTGTGGAACAGATGCGTGAACAGAAGCCCACCGATGAAAGTGGAACCGTCGGTCGCAAGGTTTCTCACTGCCAGCATCGTTGCCATCACGGTTACTTCTGTGCGCGGAGCACAGACCTCACTAGAGAGTGCATAGATGCCGAGGATGCAGAGCATCGTCGAGCATCCGCGCAGGAGCTCCAGAACGATTGCTGATGTGGGTGTGCTGAGCAGAAGATATCCGAGCGTGCTAAGTGCACCGAATGCGATGGCAAAGTATAGCTGCCAGATAATCGATTTGTTTTTCAACAGAAATCGATATACGACCGAGCCAATGACCATGCCTCCAGCATTCCACGCGGCTAGCTGCCCGATCACATCCTGTTCGAATCCAAGCTTCTTGGACTCCCAAAAATAGAGCGGCACGCCGAATGACGGGCTGAAATCCCAGCAGAACACAAACAGCGCAATTACCCAAAAAGCGCGCGTACGCAGCACTTGCTTAAGCCCGGACAGTGTAGCATTTAGCTCTGTGCGATTGAGTTCGGTCTTGTGTTCCCGCAAGAGAAAAGGAGTCAGCATCGTGACACAAAACACCGGAACTGCAGCGATGCAAGCCGCAGTGTGCACAGCAACCAACGCCGTAAGTCTGTGGCAAAGTACGCCGCCAAGCAGCGACGCCACCACCAATGCTCCATAGTAAAACATTGTCTGCAGAGCAAAGTAGTTTCGCGCACCGGTTTCCTCACCGCGCCCACCCTCGACTGCCAAACCAACCGTGATAGCGGTTGAGGCAGCCATTCCGATGGCGATGATGAGCAGACAACAGAGAATAACCGGCAAGGTGCTCGAGAACGCCATGACCACGAAAGCCAGAGCCGTAGCCACGTTAACCGCAATCAGGTAACTCTTGCGCCGATAACCGAAGAGCGGCACGAAGTCGCACAGTAATCCGTAGAACGGCTTGAGCACCCAGGGCAGCATCAGGATCGCAAGATAACCGGATACCTGGGCGGGCGTCAGGTTCAAGTGCTCCATCATGAAGTATTTGATGGGCTGGTCGATCAGACCGAACTGAGTTGCCATGCCATGCGCGATGTACGCTGCGATGAAGAGCAGTGTCAGTTTGGAACCTGTGTTTTTTTCGCCAGCAGGGGCCGGCGTGTTTTCGTTGGGCATGGAATGATTCCGTTCTGTTTGCAATTGAATGAAATGCATTTTTCCCAACAATTTCACTACTTTTTCTTCTTCTTGTAGCGCAGACGCTTGATCGGTTCTCCGCCTGTAATAAGCGTGTTCACGATCTCTTTGGCGTCTTCTTCGGAGACTCGTGCATATTTGACTTTGTCAGGCATGAGAACCACTGCCGGGCCCTTTTTGCACATGTCCATGCACTTGCAGCGCTTCACGCTAACGTCGTCTGCGCAGTTCAGCTTTTGGGCGGCTGATTCGATTGCGTCTGCAACAGCTTCGCTACCGCGTTTTGGGCACTTTTTCCCTTTGGTACAAACCAGGATTTTGAATTTTTTGGACACGTGAGCCTCTCGGGATGCCTGAGCGCCCGTTGCATTCGCACCGGGGCTTAAATGTTCCGCGTCAAGTTTAGCTGATCGAAACGCAGTCGGGCTGAGTGGAAACCCCACCCGGCCCGACTGCTGCTGATTACTGTTCGGTGCCGTCACGATTGTTCGGCGCCTGCAGCCTCAAAATCGGAATGAGGATGAGTGCGAACAGCGTGACACCGGCTGACACCAGGATGAGCGGCGTCAGATTGTGATTGAACACGTAATCGTACAGGATAGCGCCACATAGCCCGGAGAGGGGCTGCGTGATGTTTCTGATCGACATCAGCACCGCGTACATGAACCCTTCGGTTCCATCCGGGCAGTAATCGGTCGCCAGCGACATTACCGTGATCATCGAGATCATGCCGGCGACGCCGCCGAAGAAGTACAGGACAACTGCCGTCACCGGACCACCGAGAAACACATAAGACGCCTGCGCGACAGCACCGAACAGGATGCTGAACGCGATCAACTGTTTCATGCTCAGACGTTCTGCCAGCCACTTGAAGGCGAACGCGCCGACAATGTGCCCGATGCCGTTGAGCGAGCCCAGGATGCCGATGAAGCCCTGTTCGAAGCCGAGGGTTTTCGTCATGTGCACGTAGAGCGGCAGTCCGAAGCCCGGGCTGAAGAAGTAGCAGAAGATAAATGCGCCGACGAACCATAGGGTACGCGAACGCAACGCTTCTTTCAGACCGCCAAGGCTAGTGCGAACACCTTCCCAATTGACGGTCGTAGGCTGTTCTTCCGCAATGCTCCAGCAGGCGATCGTCACTCCTATTACTGCACCGGCAACGACGAACGCGGCAACATTGACGGCCATACCCGGCGCTAGATATCGACAGAGCATGCCGCCGGCGAAGGCGGCGCACACATTCGCAATCCAGAACCAGAGCCACTGTTGCGAGACGTATTTCTTGCTCAGTCCTGAACGCTTGCCGCTCTCGACTACGAGTGCACCACAGACGGTGCTGGAGAGTGCCATGCCGACAGTCGTCATCGTCAACGCGATGATTATCTGAGTAGGCGTGGTCATTCCCGTGAGTGCAAGGTATCCGATCGCCGCCAATCCGTTTGCCAGCAACAAGTACGACTTGCGCCGGTAGCCGAAAATGGGAACGAAGTCGGAGACGATGCCGAAGATCGGTTTGATCAACCACGGGATGGCAGCGAGGTAGAGAAACGCCTCAATCTGCGTCGAGTTCCAATCGTACACCTTGAGCAAGAACTGGTTCATCGGCTGACCAACAAGTCCGCCAAGCTGCGCCACGCCCTCGCCGATGTAGATAATCGCAAACAGCCACATAAGCCGGGACATCCGCCGCGGCTCTTGGGGAGTGTTATTCATGATTTTGGTCCACGTAAACGCTAACCGCGCACGCTGGTGAGCAGTTCAAAGAAGATAGCCACGCACGTGCGTCAGAGACGCGCCGGGAAAGTTGTGACTAAATTTGCGATAGAAGCTGGTAGAACGAAAATTAGAGTTATAGAAATGCTTTTGCAGCCTACAACTTCGTTTGCATAAACCTCAAGTTACACGCACGCGCGCGTCAGATTACTCTGGGAAGGCAAACAAGGTGGTGGCCTGGGTTTTCGAACCACAGGCAGAGTCAGCTTTTTTTTGAACGCTTGTCATGAGGGTTCGCGCGGTAGTTTTGAGGGATAGCGAGGCTTGTCCATCTTGAAAGTTCCCGGGTCGATCTGGAACTTCGTGCGATGGTATCAGGCTAAGCAATCCCGCTCTTGACATAGTTGCGCGAGGCTCATCTTGTCTAAACTTCGCATAAGAAATGAGCCGCGTGACCGTTAGCAATCTCTCAGTAAGCTGAAATCCCGCTCGGGAAGTGCGGTAGGTTTGATTCCGTTTTTGTTTGTGTGAAACGTGAATCACACGCACGCGCGCAACAAACCTTTCATGAGCTTTTTAACCTGCAAGCACTAGTTGCACAATCAAAGGGCTTTCCTTCTTCATATCCAACCAGTCGCTCCCAGAACAAAAACAAGTAATCAACGCAAAAATGCGCTGCACCGAATCTGGTGCAACGAAACTGCGTGTTTGTTATGACGCTCATCATGAGCCACCTTCGGGAAGAATCAATGTCTCAGACAAACTTACCCCCCGTCAGTGACATCGTGGCAGAAGCGCTGCCGCCGGCGCGTCAAAGACTTGCGCAGGCATTGCGCAACAATCGCACGAATGAATTGCGCTACTCCTCCGAGCAGTTTCCACACAACACCCATATCGAGCTGTTGCGCGAACTCGTCGAAGCTGGATGGCGTTATCGCTTCGAATCGAATGGTAACGGCACCGGAATTTACGTGATCAGTCCCGATCCGGAGCGTCTCGAACGTCTGCGCTTCGCTCGCGAAGAACGTCGCCCGCATCCGCTCCCGACAGTGACCGACGTTCTGCAGGAAATACTGCCTAACGTGCGCACAAGAGTGGCAAGCCTCTTGCGCTCGCAGCGAACGCGTGAGGTGCGCCTCAATTCCGAGGAGCTCTTCGGCGCGACGCATGTCGTCATCCTCAACGAGCTCTCTGAGCAGGGGTGGGATGTGCGTTATGAGCCCAATGGCGCAACTGGTGTTTACGTCATCACGCCCAATTTGGAACGTGCGAAGAGGGGCGCGGTGGAACGCGATGCCGCCAACGCGACGCCGGCACAGGCACTTCCCAGCGTGCACACCGTGCTCGCCGAAACTCTCCCGGCTGTTCGCCAGCGGATTGCATCATTCGTTCGTCAGAACCGCACACGGGAGTTTCGGATCGGCGCCGAAGAGTTCACGCCCGCTACGTTCCTCGTGATCAAGCAAGAACTCGAATCGCAGGGCTGGAACATCCGCACGGACATGTCCACCGGCAATCCGGTGTACATTGTCAGGCCAAGCTACGAGGAGGTCGAACGGCTCCGCTTCCCGGAGTTGGCACAGCGCTATCCGATCCCATCGGTGCACGACGTCCTGAACGAAGCGCTTCCAGCAGTGCGGCAGCGCGTTGTCTCTTACTTGCGCAATCGCCGAACGGCGGAGGTGCGCATCGGAGCGGAGGAATTCGTAGGCGCGACCGCGCCGGTCATGATCAAGGAGTTGAACGCTGCCGGATGGAACTGCCGATACGAAGGCGGCTCCGGAAGCGGGGTCTACGTGATCATTCCCAATCTCGAGCAGGTCGAATCGCTTCCCGTTCCGCAAGTTTCCGAGTTGCCTGAAGCATCGGACACTCGCGAGCGCTCCCTGGTGCAAGCGAGGTCGGTGCTGGCGGCGCGAATGGCGCAGTCAGCCGGCACGCCCTTTGAATATCCGGCGAAGAACTTTCCTGGAGACACAGCGCGTTTGTTGTTGGCAGAGTTGAGCGCCAAGGGTTGGACTCACGAGTTCCGACCGGCCACGCTCAGCCAGCCGGCTATGTACTTGATTCAGCCGGCTCGCTAATCGGCGCGCTCGAACGCAAGAATTTGGCGATCGCAAATGACGCCATTTAACCGCAGAGCAGTATTGTTCTGCGGATTGTCTGAACGTTATGTGAGGAAAAGATGAACTTACGTTTCGTCATCACTCTCGCCCTGGCAGCCGTCGTCGGCTTTGTCCTGGGCAATGCCGTTACCGCAGTCCTCGCCGTTGCTATAAGCGCGCTTTGCTCCTACTTCCGTACCTTCGATTCCGGAGCAGGCTGGACGGCGATGGAAACCCGCGTCAACATCGGTATCTCGATCGCGATCGTGAGTGGCTTCATCGCGGCATTGATCTTCAAGATTCCGTTGCTCGTGTCGCTGTTCTCCGCCTTCGGCGCCGCGTGGTTGGCGTGGATGGTCGTTACGAGCTGTGTGCGCGTTTTCGGACGCAGCGCCTGATGCAAGAAGGAGCGGGTCGCAAGACCCGCTCCCTTCTGCTTGATGCAAGACACGCAGCAGCTCTCAATTTTTGTGTGAATTGCTATGAGGTGTAGTATATTTGGGAATTTTTTTTAGTTCCCGTCGCACCATACACGGTGGCGTGGGGTGAAACGGCGGAACCCAGAGATCCCGCCGTTCCCCATACTTACTTACTTACTTACTTACTTACTTACTTTTCATCGCACGGACAGTCGCCGTCGTTTTCCGACTGCGTCTCGTAAATGCGATAGCCGCCGTCACCGGTCAGTTCCAGAACAGTCTTGTGGAACTGCTTCAACGTCGGACGGTGCCCGACGCTGATGTAGGTGGTGCCGAGCTGTTGCAGCTCTCCATACAGGTGCTGCTCGTTCGCTACATCGAGCGCGCTTGTTGCCTCGTCGAGGATAGCGTACTGCGGGCGAGCCAGAAGCAATCGCGCAAAGGCGACGCGTTGCTGTTCACCCAGAGAGAGCACGAACGGCCAGTTCATGACCGTGTCAAAACCGCCGACGCGGCGTGCCAGATCCGGCAGATGGACTCGCTCAAGCATCGCCTGCAGCTCTTCGTCCGAGGTGTTGCTGTCACCCATCGGATAGAGCAGCTGCTCTCGCAGCGAGCCAAGCGGCATGTACGGGCGCTGCGGCAAGAAGAGCATCTGGTCGAGAGTCGGACGATTGATCTCGCCAGAGCCGCCGGTCCACAAGCCGCCAATGGCACGCAGGAGCGAGCTCTTGCCGCTGCCGCTGGGACCCATGAACAGCACACCCTTGCCGCGCTCAACTGCGAGCGTGGCGTTCTGCACCAGCGTGGTCTGCCCGTCCGGTGTCGTCAACGTGACGCGGTCGAGCGAGATTTCAGCGGCCACGTTGGTTTGGATGGTGGTACCGACCGTGGTGGCGGGCTGTTCCAGCACATCCTTGAAAGCGCCAAGACGTTTAGTGATCGCGGTGAAGGCAGCGAAGTCATCGAACGAAGTGACGATGATCGACACGGCGGCGAGCACCTGACCGAAGGCGAGTTCCGCCTGCGTCAGCACGCCGAACTCTACCGCGCCAGAGGCGAACAGAGGGAAGATCACCGCGGCGGGCACTAGCACTACGAGATAGCCGTAGTACGTGGTTAGGAAGCCGAGGTTACGCTGCCAACCGATAAGCAGATGGAAGTTCTGCAGCGCATCACGGAAGCGCGCCAGAACGTGCTGCTTCTCCTGCTCCTCACCCTGATAGAACGCGATTGATTCAACGTTCGTACGCACATGGATGAGGTTGTAGCGGAAGTCGGCTTCTTTGCGCAGCTGGTTGAAGCGCAGGGAGACCAGTCGCCGTCCCAGCAACACCGTCAGCAGGGTGCCGATGGCGGAGTAGGCGAGCACGATCATCACAAGCTTCGGTGAGATGGCCAGCAGGATCAGGAAGAACGAGCAGAACTGGAAGATCGCGCCGATGATCGCCAGCGTCAAGCTGACAGTGCTCGAGCAGAAACTCGACACGTCAGCGGCCATGCGCTCGTCCGGGTTGTCGATTCCAGGCATGTCGTTGACCCGGTAGTAGTTCCGGTTCGACATGTACATGTCGAAGATGTGCTTAGTCAGCCACTCTCGCCAGTGCACAATCAGCTTCGACTGCAGCCATGAGTTCATCACGACTATCGGTGTGCCTACGCAGAAGACGAGAAAGTATTGCAGAGCGGTCAACCAGAAGGTAGGACCGTCCTTGGCTTGAAACGCCGTCATAAAATGCCCGGCAACGGTGTTGATCATCACGTTGAGCAAATTTACAGACAGCGTCATGGCAAGCACCAGCGCCAGAAGCCCGATTGCTTTCCACTTCACTTCGCTCGTCCAGTATGGACGCGCGATTGAAATGATCTGCCGGAGCACCTGGCGGGTATTTTGCGAGAGAATCCACTTGAACATGTTGTTCTGTGCTTTCTATGCGCACGCGCATCAGATGTGGTGCGGCCGCGCGAGGCAGCCGCACGTTCTTATTGGCGATCCGGCGTTTCAGGACCGGGTTTGGCCCTTTCCAAACGCTCCGAAATCGTTTTCAAATGTTCCGCACTCTCCTGATAGCTGCGCCGACGCAAAGCGTCGCAAGCCTCAGGAAGAGAAGTAAGTGCGCCGTCCAGCTCAGCATTGCCAGACGGTTGAAAACCATCTGTAATCGGGCGTTTTGCCAGGAGCATGAAGGCGCGGCGGCAGAACAACTCCGCCATCGTCCAGTCGGAAAGATGTTTCGAGAACAGCCGCGAAAGCGAATAACGCGCGTTGGAAACCGCCGTTTTGGCAATCACGATCTTGCGTTCTTTTGTCTGCTGGGGGTCCTGATTAGCGCACAGCTCCGTCGCACAACGTTCGATATTGCTCAGCGTTTCCAGCAATTCGTCCAGATCGCCAGGCTTGTTGCGATTGGTGATTTCCATAACGCGAGGCTGCTTCAGGTGCATCGTATGCTTGCGCGCGAAGCCCTGAGCCATCAATGCCACCATCTTGTCGTTGTTGGTGGAGGTGTGCAGGCGCGTCGACAAACGATCGCTTGCCTTGTCGATGAGCTCGGAAAGTTCCTTGTGTTGCGGCAAAACGTTGCCGGTCGTAAGAGCGAGCTCTTGCGAGAGCAAACAAGCGTCGAGCATGATGCGCGAATACGCTTCAGCAACTTCAGGCATCGGTCGCTGCGGGTCAGTAGCTGAGCCCATTAGCTCCGCCTGCTGCGCCCACAACATTGCCTCTTGCAAGGCACCGGCATCGAGTGCGCGTTGGCACAGACTCATCGCTTGCCGGTAAAACCGAGCATCAGAGCCATTTTCACGGCGCTCGGTGGGCGGCTGGTTCTGCTCAGCGCCTTCGTTCGCCTGGTTATGCTCGTTGGGTGTGGTGTCGGTCATGTCCATTCCTGATAAACATGCAAACCAAATCGCCGCTCCTGATGAAGCGACACACTTTGCGTGAGAAGAGATGGAGGGGTTTACTTGTGTTTTTGATTCAAGAAAAAGCGAAAGATGAAAGACTAAGAGAACCTAGCAAAGCACCAGCGCCGGATCTATGTGAAACTGGCGGTGATCGGCGCAAAAGCCGGGTCAATGAGCGGAACTAAATGGTTCAAGATTGAACTAGCTCTCGCTATCACCTGACATCAACAACGCGCGGAACCCGCATGGTTGGCGGTTGTCAATAACGTCTTCCGCTCTGCCCCGCACCGCATTTGATGGCATCTGAATCGCGTCAATTAAGAGATTGTGCACGCAGACTTGAGTCAGTCGTTCTGCCGCGATCGGGTGATCGCTGCCCCGCCAGCTGGCAAGTGCGGTTCGATTGTGATCCGGCTTAATTCAAAAATGGTTATTTTCTGACGAATAGACAGTCCGGTGAGCGAACGCAGCAGTCACGCGGTTGTAAAATGTAGTGACGCTAACTATTGAGAAGTCCCATCGTGAGCGCCCCAAAAGAGAACGACAGCCTCACCCTTTTAACACCAGCTCCCGAGGAGATGTTGAACGGTTGGCTGCGCGAGTTTTATGGCAAGGAGGTTCGCGTATCATCTCGGGAGTGCCTCCGTCACCGAGATTTGTCGTACGTCGAACGCCTGTACGTCACCGACGGGTTGCCGGAATCCATTATCTACAAGCTGGTTTTGCCGCCCTGGGATATTGAGCAGGATCTGCACGAGCGCATTCTCATTCCCTCGGTTTCCAACTCGCCCCAATTGTTCTTGAGCGCCCACTACGGCCCGATGACAGCGATGTTCATGGAAGATCTCGGCACTACGTTTTTCGAGTCCGCTTGTGATTCTGAGCTGGCCCACAAGCTTGGCGAGGATCTGGCAAAGATGCACAGGGCATACTGCTATCGCACGGAAGAGCTGATGCAAGCCAATGTGCTTCGCACTTTGATGCCTAGTGAATACGAAGCGCTCGCGCAAGAAATGTTGGACTCGCTCAATGAGTGGAAGTTGGCTGACCATGAGGCGATTGACACGCTGAAAAATATGCCTGTCATGCTTGCGGAAAAATTGCAAGACGAAAAAAGCTCGCTCGTGCATGGCGATCTCTACGCCGAAAACATCATTCTGCGCAGCGGGCGCTTGTTTATCATCGATTGGTCGTACTTCACGATCCTTGGCGTTCCGCTCATGGATCTCGCCACGCTAACGATGAATCACTACAAGAATGGGCGCCTGACAGAGTTTCGGCAGGAGCTGATCGATGCGTATTGCTTTGAATCCGGACGCGATGTCGAGGCGGTGGAGAAGTTGCTTCCCTATGCAGAAACGTTGAGCAGACTGCTTTTCCTGGCATGGCTGGTCGAACGTCGGCGTCGCGGAATATTAGGCACGACGGTGGGACCGGTAGACGGTCTGATACCGAAGATCCTGCATGAGCTCTCTGAGCGCCTTTCGGTGATCGCTTAGAACTTCCAGTAAGGCGCAGTGGTTAGCCGTTCCGCACCATCAGCGGTGACGACCAAATCGTCCTCGATGCGCACACCGCCGAAGCCGTCGATGTATATGCCCGGCTCATCAGTGACGACCGTGCCTTCGTCGAATGGGTCATTTTCGTAGTCGAACGGATCATGCGCGACCAGCCCCAGGCTGTGTCCCAAGCCGTGAGTGAAATACTTGCCGTAGCCGGCTTCATGAATATAGTCGCGGGCAATTTTATCGAATTCGCGATACATCATGCCTGGTTTCAAAGCCTTACGTGCAGCCTTGTTCGCGGCAAGGACTACTTCGTAAATCTTTTGCATTTTCGGGTCCGGCTTCTTCCCTGGCACAAAAGCAGTGCGCGTAATATCGCTGCAATAGCCGCCGGGGAATAACCCGCCGAAGTCCATGATCACCGGTTCTCCAGCTTTCAACTTGCGCTCGCCGGTTGCATGGTGTGGGATGGCGCTGTTCGGTCCGCTCGCAACGATGGAGGTAAAACTGTTCGTCACCGCCCCATATTTGCGCAGCCGCATGTCGAGCTCGAACGCGACCTCGGTCTCGGTCATGCCCGGTTTGAGCAGTTCCGCGACTTCGTCATACACGCGACTGGTGACTTTGCATGCCTTTCGCAGCATGGCGATTTCTTTGTCGTCTTTGTACTGGCGGAAACGTTCGATGATGTGAATCGTCTGAACGAGCTTGGCATTAATGCCCGCTTTCCACAGTTCCGCAATCTGCACCGGAACATGCGCGGCTTCGAATCCAACTCGCGCTTTCTTGTCAAACTTAGCTGCCGCAAGCGTTTCGTTAATCAGGTCGGTGACCTTTTGCCCGCGACTGACTTTCACCAGCTTGAAATCAGGTGCTTCAGCTTCTGCGCGCTGGTAGTAACGCGCGTCGGTGATTATATAACCCTTCTCGCGCGTAATTAGAAGCACTCCGGTCGTGCCGCCGAAGCCGCTCACATAAAGCACGTTTTGATTATCGCCTTCATTCACTCGGACGAGTAAGGCGTCAAGATCGTTGTCCCGCAGGGCCTTTTGGACTTGTTTTAAGCGTTTTTTCATAGCTGGTTAGTCTAGCAAATTCTAAGAATCAGTGTCGGAACGGTCGAGCCTACGGGCGAACTCTTGTTTATGAAAGTGGAGCACGTAGCGCTAACTATCATAACTTCGCGAGTGATATTTCTAAGATCTACGTAGTTCAATCACTTGAAGCCAAAATCTTTACTAGACAAAAAGCTTAGTATTCGTTGTTCCAATACCTCTTCCCTGTCGTAGGTTGTCAATTATTCAAGCACCTACGTACCTCGGCGAAAACAAACAACAAGATCAAACTGCCAAATAGCGAATCCGCGCGCGACTAAAGGCTAATCAGCAAGACCTGGTCTTGTGCCGTATCTGTCGCCGCTTGAACGTGTGTCTCCCTTTGACTGCCGCGCGCAACGTCGTCTGCCCCGCGCAAACGAGCTTTTGCAGCGCCACGGCATGCTTTCTGTGGCTAAGGAGTTATTCATGGCTCGATTCGGCAAACTATTGCCATTCGTCGCTTTTCTCGCGTTTGTGATCATCACCGGTAACACAAACTGGTTAACGCAAACGCTGCACGACCAGATGGTCATGACGCTCAAGCACAATCGCGTGATGCTTCTGCCGATGATCCTGGACTTTTCCATCGCCGCCCTGGTGGTTTACGGTGCCTTCATCTCGTACAAGACGCTGGAGTCAATCTTCACGCGTTCTCTCGGCGCTGTCGCACCGACGATGTCCGAAAAAGGTCGCAACCTCTCCGGGCTGATTTTCCAAACTGCCTTCTGGATGTTCATCATCTTCGTCGCCGCCCGCATCGTGGCGCCGAAGTTCATTGACAGCATGTTGCTCGGCGGCGGTATTCTCGCCGGCTCGCTTGCCTTCATCTGGAAGGACACGCTGCAAAACTTCGCTCTGAGCTGGTGCTTGCACGTCAAGCCGCGTTGCAGCGTCGGCGACTACATCAAGATCGTCGAAAAGAGCGATGCTCAGGGCGTTGTGCTCAAAATCGATTACCTGCACATCAAGCTGCAGCTCGATGATGGGCGCGAAATCACCGTTCCTAACAGCATCGTTTGGACTGCGACCATCATCCACGGCAAAGACAAGGCGCGTGTCGCCGTCGGCGACTACATCAAGCTCGGCGACAAGGGTGACGTTCAGGGGGTGGTCAAAGAGATCGACGCCATCCGCACCTACGTCGAACTCGATGATGGGCGCATTGTTTCCGTTCCCAACAGCACTGTCACCTCCTCGACCATCACCTTCGGTAAGAAGGTGGAAACGGACGAGGCTGACGACAAAGCGGCAGACGGTGAAGCGGCTGCGGAACCCGCGGGTTGCTGCGCGTGCTGCCCGTGTGTGGCTGCGAAGGCGCTTGAAGGTGCGGATGCCGCCGGATCTGAGGCGTCGCCGCCTAATCCCGGCTGCGCGGAGTGCAACTGTGCTCGCCCCTCTGACACCGCAGGCGATACCGCTGCGGAAACGTCCGTCGCGCCGGTTTCACGTTGCTGCGATCGCTGCGCGTGCAAGAAAGTCGCAGATGCTGGTGAAACCGCCGGCGTCGTTACTACAGTTTCTTCTCCCTGCAGCACTTAAGCATCACCAACGAAAGAAAAATCGCAATGGAGAGCTTTCCGTACGTTCCCACTTTCACCGATGAGGCGGTGCCCGCCGGTAAGGCGCAGCGCACCGACCTCGTCATCTTCGGTTGTTTCACCGACAGCAAAGCGGCGTTCCAACCGGGGCTGCGCGCCACCGCCGACAAGACCGGCTTTGCTGCGACCGTTCGGTCCTTCTCCGGCAACGCCGCCGCACAGAGGCTGCGCCGCATCGCCAAGGACCGCAAGTTCTCGGCGAAGCTCGGCAGCATGGTCAACGACTATGTCGGCGAAGGCAGCAAGGACATGCTTGTCGTCGGTCTCGGCGACCGCGCCAAGTTCAGCGGCAACTCGCTGCGCAAGGTTCTGACCGGCGCCTTCAAGCGCGCGCGCAGCATGAACGCGGGCTCGATCTCGTTCGTTCCCTTCGACATCGAAGGCACGAAGGTCGATGCGCGGCAGTTCGGCGAAGCCGTTGGGCTCTACTTCGGGCTCATCTCGTACCAGCGCAAGCACCAGAAGGTCGCGAAGCTGCGGTACACGGCACCCGCGCGCATGCAGCTTCGGCTGGTCGGCGCGATGAAGGATAACGCTGAGTTTCGCAAGGGCATGGCGGCGGGTCGCATCATCGCGGACTCCGTCAATCTTTCGCGCGACCTCGGCAACGAGTCGCCTTCCGTCTGCACCTCGCTTCGGCTCGCTGCCCTCGCAGAAGAGCTGGCGCGTGACAGCGGCGGCAAACTGACCACTTTCATCGGCGATGAGAACTACCTGCAGCAGGAAGGCTTCAACGCCATTCTCACGGTGAACCGCGGTTCGTCCGTTCCTGCGCGTCTCATTCACATCGCCTACGTGCCGAAGACCGTCAAAGCCACCAAGCGCATTGTGCTGGTCGGCAAGGGCATCACCTTCGATACGGGTGGCGTGCAGATCAAGAACGATACCGGCATGGCGAGCATGCAGTACGACATGTGCGGCGCTGCTACCGTGATTGCCACGGTGCAGGCAGTTGCGCGTCTCGGTCTGCCGATCGAGGTGCACGCAATCGCGCCTGCGGTCGCCAATGAGGTCGATGGACGTTCTTACAAGCCCGGCGATATCATCCACACGCGTGGAGGGCTCTCGATCGAGGTCGGGCACACCGACGCGGAAGGACGGCTCATCCTCGCCGATGCGTTCTCCTACGCGAAGGATCTCAAGCCCGATTGGTTGATCGATCTCGCGACGTTGACCGGCTCGGCTCGCGCCGTTACCGGCGACATCGCATCGTGCTTGTTCAGCAACAACGATGAGCTGCGTGAAGAGCTGGTCGCCTCTGCCACCACTGCTGGTGAGTTGGTGCAGGCGTTGCAGTTGTTCCGCGACTATCTCGCGAGCAAGAACGACAGCTTCATCGCCGACGTGAAGAACGATGGCGGCGTGCCTGGTGCGATTACCGCAGCAAACTTCCTCTGCGATTTCGCCGAGCACGAGCCCAAGGTCAAGGGTCGCAAGCGCGGCAAGCGCAAGCAGGCCTGGGCCCATTTCGATATCGCTGCTGTCGGCGCCCGCCAGGGCGAATTCGAGGCCGATCCGCGCGGTGCCACCGGATACGGTGTGCGCACGCTGATCGCGCTCTTCCGGCGGCTGACCGAAAACAAGTAAGCGAGACGGGCCGCGCCCAGTCCGCTTACGGCGCAGGGCGCGCCCCGATACGCCTCATGTGCAGGCGGTCGGTTATTCAATTTGCCGAAAGGCACGAGCGGTTAGCAATAACCGCTCGACTTGAATCAATCACTGGCTCACGCATATGAGCAGAAAGGACTTAACATGGATGGAGCAGATGGCGCCCATGGTGGCGGTCACGACTCTGGCGGCGGACATGGTCATTCCGCAGGCGATCCGTTTATCGGTACCGCGCACGGAGGACACTCCGGCGATATCGGGCACGGCGACTGGGGTGCGCATGATGCCGCGCATGGTCAGCATGGTCACGGCGGCAAGCAGATCGGCGCCCATACGGCGCTCATGCACGTCGACCACGGTGCTTGCCATGGCATGCATATCAGTCATCAGCACGGTCCGCACGCGCATCCGTCGCAAGGCGGGTTCGACACTGATGGACTGGACGGACCCCGGACGGTAGGCGCTGAGCGCCTTCGTATCGATCCGATCGTCACGTGGAACGAGGCTGTCGCCTCTGGCAAAACACCGACGACCACTATCATGGTGCATGCGTCGGCACACGATATCGTCGACATGGAAAACAGCATTCGCGGCATCGCGCGCGAAGTAGGTGCGTTCTTCCACCACCGTTTCATTCGCGTCGACAAGCGACTGCCCAACTACGACGGCTTCAGCGACACGAAAGACAAGATGATGCCCTGGCATGGTCTTGTCGAAAACGTGAACATGAAGAACATGCCGGACATCTGGCGGCCGCGTTGCAACGGCACGACCAAGCTGGCCCGTCAGTACTGGCAAATCGGCGTCTGGGATCCGAAGCTCAAACGGGTAGTTCCGAATGAGCCGATCAACACACTTCTCGAGATCGTCTGGACCGTGTGGCGCAACACCGACATCAACGTCTTCGAGACGAAGCTGTCGTTCCGCGTTGTGTCCGTTCCGGTCTACGTTCCGGACCGCGGCAAGTACCTTGTGCATGTTCGCAACTTTGATGCTCACCAGAAGCTGGCAGAGATCATGGCGAAGAAGATGTACGACGTGCTCCGCGCAGCCAGACCCAGCGACGCGCAGCTCAAGCTGCTCGAACTCGCCGGCCCGTCGGTCTTCCATCACGACGAAGGCCGTTACCCGGCGGATCGCGCAGACGAGGACGAGCTGAGCAACGCCAAGCTCGAAACCGGAACGATTCCCGAGGGCGATAACGCCCCCGCGGACGACCTTCCTAAGAAGAAGGACGATAAGCCCGCGCCTGGTGGCACGGATGGTGGCGAGGACGCCGGCTCAGAGCCGATGTTCGAACCCAAATCCGCTGTCTCCGGCTCGGATATCGCTACCGTTCTGGCAGTCGAGAAGGTGCAGACCGCTTCGGCACCGGATGTGCGCCCGGTTAACGTCCGGTCGCGCCCGCCCGGCACCGTTCCGGTGACGCTCTCGCTGCCGCGCTTTGTAGTGGCGCGGTAAACCGCTTGCGAGGCCGGGGTAATACGCCCCGGCCTCGTTGTAGTCGCCAAGCGCAAAATATGACTCACAGTCATAAAAACCCGAAAAAAATATTCCTGTCAGTCATATTTTGCGCTTGGAAAGCAATCAGGATGAGCACCATGTGCAATAAATGTGATAAACCCACCAACCGCCCAGGCACTGTTAGCCTGGAAGAACTCGAAGCCCGGCTGCGTCAGATTCCCGGCATGAGCGAACTCCTCGACGAGGAACTAGCCAAGGCGCGCGCGGAACGCAAAGGTCGCAAAGGCCCCGCCGAGTCTCGAAAGGCCCCCGCCGAGTCTCGAAAGGCGTGAACACCGAGGCGGCAGCGAGCAATTCACTGTTCGCTGCCTCGCCTTCTCTCTGGGTAGATTGCTGAAAAGTACTGCCGGCTTATTAATATCCTCTTGGCAACTATAACGCGTCGGAGAGAGTGATTCATGCTTAATTTGAATGAGCTACTGAGAAAGCAGATCGGCGACAGCGCAGTCGAATGTCAGCCCGTCGATCTCGGCCGGCGTGAGGCTGACACCAGGCGGGAATTCCTCATTACCAACGGGCTAGGCAGTTATGCTTCCGGCGGGCTCTGGGGCGAAAATTCGCGCAAGTATCATGGCCTGTTTGTTGCTGCTCTCACACCTCCGGTCGATCGCACCGTAATGCTGTCCCGGCTGGATGAAGTCATCACCGTAGATGGTGGCACTGCCGTCGAGCTTGCGACAAATCATTGGCGCAGTGGCACGGCACCAAGCGGTTACAAACTAATTGAGCAAATGTGCGTGTATCCATCGCCAACCTGGGTGTACACCGTCGGCGACGGATACCTCGTCAAACAGATTGCGATGGTCCCGGGTAAACAACAAGTAGCAATCGGCTACACCTGGATTTCCGCATCCGGCAAGAAGTCCTCGTTACACCTGGCTGTGCTGGCTAATTACAGAAACTTCCACACTGAGACCCGCGGATCAAACGAATGGCGATTCAAACAAAGGTACGTCAATCGGCGCTTGAGCATCACTCCTTATGACGGTGCCCAAACGCTGGTTCTCCGCTTTGACAGAGGCGCTTACCGTGAAGATCCGACCTGGTATTGGGGCTATCAGTGGCCACGCGAATTCGAGCGCGGCTTGAAGGATTCGGAAGACTGTTATCGCACCGGCTTCATCGAGGCGGAGTTAGCCGCAGGCGAAACGCTGTCGGTAATCGTTGCGATGGACGGGCTCGACGCATCGCGTGTCTTTCCAGCACATTGGGATCCTAAGCTTAGAATTCCACGTGGACAAGTTGTCGCG